>Ga0224527_1000128_pt1 | contig 57756 bp, 55 predicted proteins | sample CBST0metaG_FD_179882 | JGI IMG/M metagenome (GOLD analysis project Ga0224527, IMG submission 179882) | Peat soil microbial communities from Stordalen Mire, Sweden - C.B.S.T0 | ecosystem: Environmental > Terrestrial > Soil > Wetlands > Peat | place: Sweden: Norrbotten County, Stordalen Mire...
GAAAAACAATTGGACAAGGGGCAATCCTTTACTTGTGCAAACAGCCAGTCTCTTACGCCTTCAATTGTATAGGCAATTCGCCATGTATAGCGGTGATTATTACCACCATCGTCTACTTGATCTGTGGGCACGACCGTTCCTTTTTTAAGCACCGTGTAGTTAATATTGTTGCCTTCTGCAATCATGTTACTTGCGTCAAATGCAAATTCTGCAGGGGTTGCTTGGCCGTCCCATGTCGCCCTGCTGATGTTGGCTCCTGCTTTTTCTAGACTGGCCGTAATGGCATTCATACCGGGAAAAGCTTTCACATCTCCTGCGGAAACAATGATCCATAGCTTATCTTTCGCCAATGGCGCCACTAGCGTCGGATCCCATTGACCAGCGACAAGGAGGGATGCTGCAAACAAATCTGGATACTTGATATTCAGTGCAATGGATGACATGCAGCCCATGGATTGACCAGTAGTATATAATCTGTTTTTATCAATGTTATATTGACTTTCTAACGAGTTTATCAAATTTACGGTAAGATCTAGATCTCCTGTTGTCTCAGAATTATCATTAACCGTTGCACTGTCATACTGGGGTGCAAGCACAAAGCTTTCATGTTTGGCCTGCTCTTCTGGAGTGGCCCAAACTACAGCCCCCAGTCCTTGAATTAAAGTTGCCTTAGTTTCAGTGCTGACCACACCAGCATCATGAATAAACAGTACCAGCGGATAGGATTTATTCTTATCGTAATTTTTAGGTACAAATAAATTGTACTTTAAGGTTTTTCCTGTGTTAGGATCTTTATATTTAAGTTGTTTAAAGTCGTCAACGCCTAAGTTGATGACTTTATCATTTACTACTGCATTAGAGTCTGGTGTATACTTTTTTCCGTCAGTTGTAATAATATCGCCAAGCTGGGCGATAGAAACCTTTGCCTCGGCTATTTTAGGAGTTTGTCCAAATACAGGGACAAATGTTAAAGCGCCTTCGTCAGCTGTAGAAAGTTCGATGATGGCATATTTCCCGTTAACACCCTGGGTTGCCTTTGCAGCTGCAGTATTGGCATACACTTTTGTGATTGTCCTGCCCTTGACCGAGAAGGTTGATGGTGTAAGCTTTGAATTATTAATAGTTTTGTCGTATTCAATTGCGACAGCCGTGACCTTTTGGCCATCTCCAAATACCTCAGTGATTGCTGTAACGCTTTTTATATGGTTGTGCGCCATGTTATCGGCGGCAAATGCTAACGGATTCATTGTCATTACCGTGATTAGACATGCTACTAAGGTTAATACTACTCTGTTCATTTTTATTTTCTCCCTACTATGTTTTTTAGCTATAATCCGTTTCTGCTAGTTGATTAGATACTTTGAGGGGGATGCGAACGGTTACTGTAGTTCCTTCTCCAACAGTACTATCTAGGTCAATGGTGCTATGATATTGCTCGGCAATCCAGCTGGCAATGGAAAGTCCAAGGCCAGTGCCGCCAGTAATTTTGGAACGGGATTTATCAACCCGGTAGAAACGGTTAAATACATGAAGTTGATCTTCGCCTGGAATTCCGATTCCCGTATCTTTCACTGTGACTTCAAAATAGTGTTTCGTCTTTCTGGCGCTGATCATGATTTTTCCATCGTCTAGAGTATAATTGATACTATTTTCGATAAAAATTCGCAGCATTTGCTTGATTGACGCAGGGTCTGCATCAATCATGGCAGGCTCATTTTGCATAAGACTAATGTTATGGTTTGGTGCAATAATGCAAGTTTCTTGAAAAATTTCTTCAATCAGGTGCTCCGTGTTAAGGGGGACCTTTTTTAGTGTTTGACGATTTTGGTCAGCCCTAGCTAAAAACAGTAATTTTTCAATTAATCCATGCATGTTAGTTGCTTCCGATTTTATAGCCTCAATTCCTTCCTGCAAGGCGGCAGGATCTTGTTTTCCCCAACGATTCAGCATTTCAGCATAGCCGCTAATCACGGTTATGGGGGTTCTTAGTTCGTGGGAGGCGTCCGAGACAAAGCGTCGTTGTTTTTCAAAGCCCATTTGAATTCGGTTTAGCATATGATTAAAGGTTTGCGCCAATTCATGAAGTTCATCGTTGCTATCGGTGAGCGTAATCCGCTGTTCTAAATTTTTAACTTGGATTTCTTTGGCCGTTTTCGTGATATTGCGAATGGGGCGTAAGATCCGATTACTAATGAATATGCCCGAGACCATGGCAATGATCAGACCTAGTACATTGGTAATAAAGAGGCTCACAATTAGGGATTTTAGAAAATGGCTTTGCTCTAGCATTGGTTTCATGAAGTGTAACTCAAATAAATGATCATTTAAGAAAATTTGCTGTTTAGTTTCATAAAAATAAGGATGCTTAGTATCCATTAGTTGCGGCAGGTCTCTTTTTATTGCTGAAAATTTATGATTATCAAATTCATGATGATCCCAGGGCGGGGCATGCATATTAGGCGCATGTGGATCGCTAGCCATAACCAAATTATTTTGATCATCGTATATTTTTAGCATGACCCCCGAAGTCAGGAGGTTTTCCTCTAATAGCTTACTGTCAATGGTGTTGGTCTTTTCGATATATTGTGTGACATTGATTAGACTTTGCTGTAAGTCTTCATGAGCTTGGGAAGAAAGTACATACAATAATCCGGCAACGGTAAGACCGCTTGTCAGTAGCAGGATGCATGACAAAATGAAGGTGTAAAGCATTGTTAATTTAATAGAAATGGGCATCCGCAGAAGTTTAATTTTTGACCACATAGCCAACCCCTCTTACGGTATGAATATATTTTCGGTTGTAGCGTTCATCCAGTTTGCTTCGTAAATAGCGAATATAGACATCGACTATTTTTGTATCCCCCATAAATTCATAACACCAAACCTCCTGAAGAATACGTTCGCGACTGAGAACAATATTTTGATTGCGGATTAGGTATTCGAGGAGGTCGTATTCTTTCTTGGTTAGTTCTACGGCCTGTTGATCAATTTGCACTTCGTAGCGTTCTGGATACAACACTAGGTTTTGTACCCGTAGTTCACTAGCGTTGGATGAATGTAGTGTGAGCTTACTTTTGCGTAGCGCAGCGCGAATACGAGCAATAAGCTCTTGCGTGGCAAATGGTTTTGTTATGTAGTCATCTGCACCAGTATCAAGTCCCGTAACTTTGTCGATCAGATCATCTTTGGCAGTCACCATAATGATCGGAACTTCCGATAGCTCCCGTACTCGCTTGCAAATCACAAGTCCATCCATTTCAGGTAACATGATATCCAAGAGAATGAGGTCGAAACTTTCCTGTATAATACGATCCAATGCGATACGGCCATTTGGCTCAATCGATGTTTTAAAACCTTCATGTTCTAATTCCATTTGCAGAAAACGAGCAATTTTCCGCTCATCCTCTACAATTAATATTTTTTTATCGTCAACATGCATGAGTGACTACCTCCTGGCCAACAAATATCTATTGATTATATAAAACCATTTTTTCCCGCGGTTGAACAGTACTATCTATTATTTTTAACCAAATTCTAACCTTAGTCTAATTGTGAGTTAACCTTTGGGGGCTATGCTGTGAGTAAGGAAATGTATTGGTTTGGAAAATATAATTCTTTTGGAGGTAAACAGCATTGAATAAAAATTTAGCATTGAACATGAAGGGTGTATTAAGTAAGGTTCCGGAAATTACGCTTATATTTTGGATTACCAAAATTATAACCACTGGGATGGGGGAAGTATTCTCTGACTATCTATTCTTTAATCAGTTAGATCATCAAACGGCGATGGTTGTAGCGTTGATTGGCCTGTGTGTGTCGTTGACAATTCAGTTCTCGGTAAAACGATATGTGCCTTGGGTCTATTGGTTAACTGTGGTTGCGGTCAGTATATTTGGAACAATGTTTGCTGATTACATCCACGGTGCTTTCGAGCTGCTTTTCGTTGAATCCGCGGCCTTGTTTTTGGCATTTCAAGCCATCATATTTGTAATTTGGTACATAACGGAGAAAACATTGTCGATAACCAGTATCCACACCCGCCGTCGGGAAGCCTTTTACTGGGCAACTGTACTAGGTACTTTCGCATTGGGGACTGCTACTGGAGACTTGACCGCAGTTAGCATGGATATGGGAACCTTCTCATCAGGGGTGTTATTTACTTGCTTAATTGCGATCCCAGCCCTGCTTTATGAGCTTTTTGGCTTAAATAAAATCTTTGCTTTTTGGTTTTCTTATATCATGACACGACCACTAGGCGCCTCATTCTCAGACTGGATGGCTCAGCCTTTGCGTGAAGGTGGTCTCGGGTGGGGCAGCGGAATGGTTAGTTTGGGCTTAACGGTAATGATCATTGTCTTTGTCGGCTACATGACAATTGCCAAGAAGGCGATGAAGGAAGAGCATTGTTGCTAGCAAGATCTGCGGTGGCTCTTGAGCCGTTGCTCTCATGATAACAATTGGAAATTAAGGAAAAACAGGTAGAGAATATTACGTTCTCTGCCTGTTTTGTTTTAGAAGCTATATCTGTATTTCAACAATGTAACAGAAGCTATTTTTGTTTGGTTGGCAAAAGATCTACCAGGAATGTGATATCAAACTTTGTCTTTTTAAGAAAAATATACAAATATCAACAGGATATTCCATATTATGTGGAGAAATAATTCATAGTATTGGTTTAGATGAGCTAGAGATCAAGAAATCATGATAAAACAAGTTTGATTGTAATAAATGGAGGGACGTTATTGAGCAGATTAGAATATCGCCTGCTGGATGAAAAAAATAATTATCCAGTCCTCTACGTTTTTCAGGATATAGATGAAATGGAGATTGCAGCACGATTTACATGTGACTATTTTGTAAAAAATGGGGCGTTATATGAGAAGGCATCTTGTGCAATGGAAGTGTTGGTATATGTAATTTATGTAAATGAAATTGATGATGATGTAACAGCATATGATGATAATATACGGAAAAATGGAAAAAGAATAAGGTTAGAAATGCGACGTTTTATAGAAGAGGCTGAAATGTATCCGCTGCTCTTCACTTATGAGCTGAGAGAGAACAAAGACCTGCTTCTCTATTTGCAAAGTGACTTTTTTATTTGGTCAGGGGAAGAATGGGAGAAGACTTCTAGTGAAATTGATGAAGATCGCAAGGTCTATGTCTTATATGCAAAGCCCACTCGTACGGAGGAATTAAGATGAAAGTACAGTATGGAAAAGAATTTAAGAGTGATGAGGGTAGTAAGACGAGAAAAGTAGTGGGATTATTTATGGTAGCGGCGTTAGCTATGTCTACAGGATATTATCTGATCGCTTCTCCTCGCCAAGACGATCAAGATGATAACAAAGATCAAAGTGTTCATTTTGGTGGCGGCGGAGGCGGGTATTATAATTCTTCATCATCTAAAACTGGAGAAATTTCAGAAGGCGTCGCACCTGTTAGAGGTGGCATAGGGAGTAGTGCGACTGGTGGTGCTGAATAAAAAATGAGTTATTTAAAGAGGCGTGAAGAAATATATAAACCGCTACGGGCTGAAGGTATCTTTACATGGGACTGGATGTACGGAGAAGAATATGCTTTGGCATCCGTGTACTCCATCTCAAAAGAGATAAAAGAAGAGTTGGGGTATGCTGCTGAGCAATTGGGAAAGTTATTTGCTGACGTTGTAGCAACAATACAAAAGATGGATAGCCAGATTTTTCTAGAAATCGGTATTCCTGAAGAAATAATCGCTGCAGCGCGAATTGTTACTGTTCCAGGTATCCCAACCCTAATTGGCAGATTTGATTTTGCAAAAACCAATAAAGGCTGGAAGATGCTTGAATTTAATAGTGACACGCCAGGCGGCATTGTAGAAGCTTATTATGTAAATGGACGGGTCTGTTCTTATTATGGATTGCAAGATCCGAATTGTGGTATGGAAGCTGAAATTTCTAAGGCCTTTCAGCAGATTGTAGAACGATATGCAACGTTAGGTTATGATGCCAATAAGATGGTTTTTAGTTCACTAGATTGGCATTCAGAAGATGCTGGAACCACTCGCTATCTGTTGAAGTGTTCTCAGGTAAATGCTTCATTTGTTCCTTTACAAAATTTGCGTTTGTATAAAGATAAGCTTTGTGCTCTAATCGAAAATCAATTACTTCCGATTGATATTTTGTATCGATTGCATCCTCTTGGGGTTCTTAGTAGTGAGAAAGATGTCGACGGCTTTCCGACGGGGGCAGCAGTTCTTAAACTAGTAGCGGAGGGGAAGTTGGCTTTTGTTAATCCACCGTCAGCAATTATTGCTCAAACCAAAGCTCTACAGGCTTTAATATGGAATTTACATGAGCTAGGTGAGTATTTTACGCAAGAACAACATGAAATCATCGAGTCCTATATGATTCCTACCTATTTTGAAAATCCTTTTTTAGGTAAAACACCTTATGTAGTTAAGCCTATTTTAGGAAGGGAGGGAGGAGGTATCGGATTATATACTGCTGATGGCGGTGTATTGACCCGTGATGTGTGTGATGATTTTAGCGAACAATTGGTAATTTATCAACAAATGGTAGAATTAGAGAACATTAAAATTGAGACTTTACAAGGAATGTATGAAGGATATCTCTTATGGGGGGCATTTTTGCTAAATGGTAAGGCTTCGGCAATAAATGCTCGTGTGGGAGGACGTATTACCAATGATAAGTCTTATTTCCTTCCTATTTGTATAGCGTAAGATACCTAAATTGATTAAGGGGGATACTGTTAAATGAATATGCAATGGTCAAATATAATTAACTTATTAATGTATATGGGGATTGCCATTCCGCTACTTTGGGTGGGGGTTTATATTTTTAGGCATACAACACCTTATGATGAATTTGAAATCATAGCTGGTGGCGGTGATGTAAGTGATGCAGGTCATGTTGATGCGGCAATGGCCGTGGCATATGATCTTGGTGGCAAAGTACTAGGAGTGGCAATTGTTCTTTCTTCGGCTATTTTCCATGCTGCAAATCCTCTGGAATCAGCTATTTGGGGCATGATTGGTATTGTCTTCGAGGTATTGGTATTTTGTTTATTCCGATTAATTGCACCAATAAAAGTCACTGAGGAAATTCGGAAGGGCAATATTTCCGTAGGTATTTTTTCGGCGAGCATGAGCATTGGCAGTGGATTAATTATGGCGGCTTTAATTAGCTAATACTGACATCTCTGTTATTTTGCTTGTTGGTTAGTTATGATTAAATACAGGTCGGGATAGGATGGAATAGGGACGGAAAAAGGCATCTGAGAGCCAGTCATGTTACTGGAACTGCAGGTGTTTTTTTCTGTGCGTTGTTTCTTAGTGGGCAGGCTACCAGGTAGTGCTGACACTGATTTGCAGCAATTGGTGAGCTGTGTGCGAAAGGCATTCCATTCAAGAAACAATCCGTAGCGAATAGGAGGATTCAATTTAGAGAACACTGTAAATGTTAAAACAGGTTTTATTGATAATATACATATTTAGAAAAATATTAATATTGTTAAAGGAAAATGTCGAGCGAACGCGAAATTATATGGTGAAACATAGAACGGGCTAGCCGTACAGAATACTTATTACACTTGAAAAAATATCGAGGGTGGTGATTTGATATGAAAAGTATGCTAAAAATGGCAACGATCATTACTGCTACGGTGCTATTAATTAGTGGTTCAGTAATGGCCGCGCCGATAATGATTGTGAATAACAATATACCACTAGAAGAAACGGGCCAGTCTGGGCGTGTGGCTTGGGATCAAGGAAACATTGAAGCCATTGGTACTGGTGTAGCGCCAGGCAATGTGGGATTGGCACAAGGTCATGGGCTAGCTCGCAGGGCGGCAATTGTTGATGCCTATAGAAATTTAACAGAGTTGATTCAAGGTGTACAGGTAGACTCCACTACCACCATGGAAAATCTAATGATTTCAAGTGACACCGTTAAGACAAAAGTGACTGGTTTGATAAGGGGCGCACGTATTATTCGGGAGTTACCCCAAGCGGATGGGTCTTATCAAGTGGTGATGAGAATCAATCTATATGGGCCTAATAGTATGGCAGAGGTTGCGTTAAACGCTGTGCAACCAGCAGAGACAGGACAAATATCAGCGCAAATACCAGAACAAATAGTACAAGCTAGCAAACCCATTCAGGAAAAACCAGCAGTAACAGGAATAATTATTGATGCTAGAAAATTAGGACTGGAGCCTAGTTTTTCGCCTCAGATCTATGATGAGAGTGGCCGAATTGTATATGGGAATATGTCTGTAAGCGGTGATTATGCGGTTTCACAGGGAATGGTGGAATATGCGTTGACGCCGGACAGGTATGAGGCGGCGATTAACGGTCAATCGCGGGCTGGTAGTAGCCCCCTCAGTGTAAAAGCCATTGGTGTCAGGGATAATAACTGTAATGTAATAATTAGCAATGCGGACGCAGAAACAATCATATCTGCGAATGCTACTTTGGGAATTTTAAAAAAATGTGCAGTGGTATTTTCACTATAGTTATCTGAAAAGATAATAAATTAACGAATGAGGGAAGAGGATAAGAACATGGCATATGCAGTGGGCATTGACCTGGGAACAACTAATTCGGTAATTTCGATTTTTCAACGCGGGATAGCAGAAACCATACCAGTGGATGGACGCTCAGCACTGCCTTCTGTAGTTTCCTTTCGTAAGGATGGTAGTGTACTAGTCGGTCAAACCGCCAAGTCCAGATTATTGCTAGATCCTGAAAATACCATTTCTTCGGCAAAACGCCATATCGGTGATGAACAGCATCGTTATCACGTGGGCAACAAAGCTTTAACCCCGGTGGACATTTCTTGCCTAGTGTTGAAACGACTGGTGGAAGATGCAAATAAGGCCTTAGGTGAGGAAATAAGAGATGCAGTAATTACGGTCCCTGCTTATTTTAATGAAGCCCAACGGGAAGCGACTAAAAAAGCTGGCAAAGAAGCGGGGTTGAATGTGCTACGGTTGGTGCCCGAACCAACAGCCGCCGCAGTATCTTATGGCCTCGATAAGGGTAAAGATCAAACCATCATGGTATACGATCTCGGCGGTGGTACTTTTGATGTATCCATCCTAGAAATTCGCGGTAATCAATTTGAAGTCAAGGCCGTTGGTGGAGATTCTAACTTGGGTGGCGATGATTTTGATCAGGCCATTATGGAATGGATTAGTGAAAAAATTAGTAAACAGACGGGCATCTCCATCATGGCTGAGCAGGGCCATGAGGCGACAATGGCGCGACAAAGATTAAAGGAAGCGGCTGAGAGCGCCAAGATCGAATTATCCCAAAGCGATCGGGCCCAGATCCAAGTTCCAGATTGCCTAGGTCAGCCAGTGGACCTGGAAATTACCTTGGCTGAGTATAATAAAATGATTGAACCTTTGCTACAACGTACCGTAGTTTGTATGAGGTCGGTTCTGAAAGATACTGGCCTAGGTGCGGAAGATATTTCACGGGTTATTTTAGTAGGTGGTTCTACAAAAAACAGGGCAGTGCGAGATATTGTTGCTAAAGAAATTAAAGAACCCTACATTGCCGAGCGAGTAGATGAGGTAGTTGCACATGGTGCTGGAATCATTGCCGCCAACCTATTTCTTCCCGAAGAAGATGCATTGCCGATTGAGATCACGGATGTTACGGGGCATTCCTTAGGTATTGATATGGTAGATGCAAAACGCAATGTATACTTTCGGCCAGTGATTCCGCGACAAACCGTTTATCCTTGTCGGATGAGTGTGCTTGGTTACACTGTTGATCCCTATCAAGAGGCAGTGCAGATGCGGGTTTTTCGCGGAGAAGATGAAAAGGTTGACAAGAATTCTTTTCTCGGCGAACTTATCTTGGAAATATCACCGCCACAGCAAGAAAAGGTACCGGTTGGTGCCATCTTTGAATTGGATGCTGATGGAATTATTCACTTTACGGCAGTACAATTACCAACCGGCAATGAGGCAAGCAAGGTGGTAAATTATGCACAGTACCACCAAGGGTCCCTTGATCTTGCTGCAATAGAAGAATTAGTGAACAATGGTAAGGCCAAAACCAAGTCAATTGTGATTAGAACAAGAGATTTTTCTGCGTAATATAAAATTTTATAATTTACATAGGGGGTATAGATATGGCAATTGTAGTAAAAAACAGTCCGTATATTCTTGGTATTGATTTAGGAACCTCAAATTCGGCCCTAGCGGTGTTCGCTGGTGGCAAAGCCGATATACTTTCCGTTGATGGCAATAAAACTTGTCCATCCGTAGTTAGCGTGAGGGATAATGGGGATATCATGGTAGGTAGACAGGCTAAAAATAGAATGATGATTGACCCTGATAATACAGTAGCATCCATCAAACGGGAAATGGGTACAGATTGGCAAAAGGAGTTTAAAGGTTGTCCTGGTAAAAAATATACTCCTACGGATATTTCTGCGGAAATTTTATCGAAAATCGTAGCATCCGTGCAACAAGCAGGCACCGTTGATTTGCGCGGGACACCTAAATATGCAGTAATCTGTATACCTGCCAATTTTAATGATGCGCAAAAAACTGCGACCAAAGAAGCTGCCGCGCTGGCTAATTTAGAAGTATTATATCTGCTAGAAGAACCAGTTGCAGCAGCCATTGCCTATGCTATGGACCGGGAGCGGGATCAGACCATTCTGGTTTATGACTTAGGGGGAGGAACCTTTGATGTTTCCATTTTGCAAGTGGATTCTTCCGGTGGGGGACCTGCAGAGTTTAAAGTATTAGCAAAAGCTGGGGTAGCAAAACTAGGCGGAGATGACTTTGATTTTGTGATCATGGAAATCTTAGCAAGTAAATTTGCTACTGATGCAGGCATTGATCTTATGGACTTGAAAAAGGAATGCGGGATTTCTAAGAAGCTACTACGGGAAGCCCAGCAAAAATTAAAAGAAGCGGCAGAGCAGGCTAAGTGCGAGCTTACGGAATCACAAATCACTCAGGTAACCATTCCCAACCTCATCAAGGATGATTCTGGTAAGGTTCATAGTCTGGATATGGAGATTAGCCGGGAGGCTTTTGAGAATGCTATTAAGCATTTGGTATTACAATCCAAAGAAGCTATCCAGCGAGCTTTGGATGAAGCTAAACTGGATATTGAAGATCTTTCACGGATACTGCTAGTCGGCGGTTCCACTCGTGTACCGCTAGTCAAAACCATGTTGACCGAAATGTTTGGTAGGGAACCTTATTCGGATACCGATCCAGATGTGGTAGTCGCCAGGGGAGCTGCCATCTTTGGCGCAGCGTTAGGGGTTCCTGCTGATAAGATTGACGAAACGGAAGAGATGCGTCCGGAAGATCAACCTGATAATGAGATAAAAGTAAATAATATTGTGACCCATTACTTAGGGGTGGAGATCAGTGGCGGAAAATTCAGTTGCCTAGTTGACAAAGGCCTAGAAATTCCTGCGGATGCACCACTAGAGGCCTCTAAAGATTATGGCACTTCGCGAGATAACATGACGGAAATGAATATACGGGTTTATCAATCAGAGCAGCCAGCGGAGTATGTGGCCACAGAAGGGGTTCAGTGCATTGGTGAGTTTTTCCTTACTGGTATCCCCGCCAAACCGAAAGGACAGGAGCGTGTCACGGTTAAATTCGCAATTGATCAACAAAACTTACTGAAAATTGAGGCTGTCAGTTCAAATTCAAGTGGTGCGTTAGATATACAGCGCTCTTAGTATAGGGAGATGAACGTATGAGCGAGAACAAGAATGAGGCATTAAATGCCCCTACTACTGATGAACAGGCAATAGGGGAGCCATTGCAACTGCTAGCGCTGAAGGCATTGAAACAGGAAGAACAAGAATGGCAACAGGATCATACGGAGTTAATGAAGTACCAGGCTACTGCCCAAAACTGGTTAGAAAAGAGTGTCGTGTTAAGCCGGGGGTTGCAGGAAGTAACCGTTCAGTGTGCCAAGGTTTTGGAAAAGGCTGAGGGTTTGATTGGGGAGCAAGAGACCAATCTGAATGAGTTAATTCAGGGCCGAATGGAAGGCTTGAAACTGATTGTCAATAAAATGTTAGTGCGGGTGGCAGAGCGGTCTATGGCCTTGACGGAACAGGGTGAGGTCAGCCAGGACATGGGACGGGCAGATCTAAGTGGCTGGGTGGTGATTATTGGTGGTGACAGTGATGAAGAGCAGGCGCAGAAAAACATTGCGAGTCACCTCAAACAAGCAGGGCATGAGCGCTATAAGGTAGTGACCTTATGGCGGGATTTAGCCGCCAAGCGTCGCAAAGATTTTCTGGGTCTGGTGGAAAAACAAGTGCTACCCATTGCCGATGGTATTTATGATGGTAAAAAACATCTAGATTCTGTGGGAGAAGGGCCAGCAATAGCAAAAGATCATGCATCCGTGGCAGCTGTGCAGGAAGAGTTAGAGGGACTACCTAACATGGCTGAAGGCGGAGCTAATGATATGTTAGCAAACGTGTATGTATTGTTAGGTGAGTATATCACCACAGTGCTAACGAATGTGGGGGTTACCCCGATATCGGTTAAGTATGGTGAAGCAATGGATTATGAGCAGCACGAACCCTTTGATGTGGAAGCTGATCCATCTTTAGAGGATGAACACATCAAGACGGTAGTGCGAGCGGGGTATGAATATATGGATATCGACACAGCGAAAGTACAGGTGCTAAGGGCAGCACAGGTTATTGTTGTGAAGAATTAGGGGGGGCCAAATTGTCTATTGACAACGAACTAAATCCTGTACTGGGAATTGACTTAGGTACAACCTTTAGCGCCATATCCCGTTGGGATGGCCGTGGTTCCCGTACTTATCAGACAAGTTCAGGGGAAGATACATTACAGTCAGTTGTATATCTAGATCCTAAAACCAATGAACTATTGGTCGGTAAAGTGGCTTATAAGCGAGGACTGATCAATCCAGAGAATATGGTAATGGGTGTAAAACGCAAAATGGATAACCGAGGTGAAAAAATTACCATTGCCGGACGGACTTTTTCACCCATTGAGTTATCAGCAGAAATTTTGAAAAAATTATATCGAGATGTTCAGGAACGATATCCTAAAGACCAGTTTAAGGGGCGAGGAACCGTTGTAACCGTACCTTATTATTTTAAAGCCCATCAATGTGAAAATACTCGTAAGGCAGCGGAACTGGCGGACATTGAGTGCATTGGCATTATTCAAGAGCCAATCGCCGCATCCTTGTCCTATGCTTGGCAACTGGTTCAAGAAAGGCCAGACCGGGAGTATGAGGAAAATATCCTCGTATTCGATCTTGGGGGCGGGACGTTTGATCTGACGCTATTTAAGTTGTGTCAGACCAAAAACAAACTGTTATTTGAAGTATTAGCTTCGGGCGGGGATGATCGGCTAGGTGGCTTAGATTTTGATGAATGTTTAGCTGATTTATTCTTGAAAAAAGGCAAACTATCTCTTGAAAATATAGAACCGATGCTATACCGAAAAGGTCGTCAGAAATTATTGGAGCAAGCTGTAGAAGCTAAGATTACCTTAAGCGCCACCAACCAAACGCCAGTGACCATCACCGATGTGATTCCTGGAAGACACATTGATATTGAGGTAACGCGGGCTGAATTTGAAGAATGCATTGGGCATTATATGGACAAAATTGAGACCATTGTTGAAAATCTATGGGATGCTGCCAATATGAAACCCTCGGAAGTTGACCGGGTGATTCGGGTAGGGGGCTCTAGCAATATCCCTTGCATGAAAGAATTATTGGGGGATTTGATTGGTGAGGATAAGATCTATGGTAATACTAATGCGGCTCTTTGTGTAGCCGAAGGGGCCTCTTTATATGCTTCTTATTTGGATGATCGGGAGGTATTCGGGCGAGAGATTGAGATCCGTACTCGTACCTGCCATGCTTTAGGGATTGAAATTGCCGGTGGCGAATTCTATCCATTAATAGCCTCAAATCGTAAAACACCTTGTGAACATCAGCAGATTTTTACGACAGATGAAGATGATATGACCATATTAGATATCAATATCTATCAGGGTTCTAGCAAGATGGTGAAAAATAATTCCCTCATTGGCACCATCAATATTACGGGGTTGCCCAAACGGCCTAAAGGCCAACTTGATATTGAGGTGGCTTTTAGGGTAAGCGAAGACCAAGCATTATCAGTAACGGTAGAAGCGGAAGGAATGAAGAAATCGGTAGCAGTACGTTTTGCATAGCAGGAAGTATAACCTTTTACTAGCCTGCTCTAGATTCATGCTATTTGTCTATATCTTGTATTAAATCTTCTAGCTGGTAGAAACAATATGTATGCTACTTTCCTAGTGTGTTTTATATAGCTTTCTCTTATTGTTAGTGGATGTAGAAAAAGGAGAGTATTGCGAGCTAAAGGGTGGTAGTAACGTGGGGGCTCGATTTTCAAAAGGTGATTTGCTATTTAATGAATATCAAATTGGGGACTTAATTCAGCAAGATGCGGTATTTTGCTGGGTACATGGGATTAATATTAATAGCGGTACGCCAATAAAACTGCAAATCTTGCGCGAGGGTATTGCTGCAAATCGATCAGCAGAACTCTTTGATTATTTTTACGCCTTGCAACGGATTAAAAGAAAAGGCTTTATCATTCCAGAGCTTATTCTGCAGAATGCAAAATTTCCATTGGTGATGGTTTATCCCCTGCAGCGAGGGTCAAACTTAGCTAATTATCTGCAGGAACATCCAGAACAGGCTCAGGCATTATGGCAGCAAGCTAGCGATTTATTGCATATTTTGCACAATCAAAAAATAGTTCATGGCCTCATCACGGAAGATTGTTTCACGGTTGTTGATGGGCAGGTGCAGCTTGGAAAGTTTGGTTATGGATTGCTGTTGTCCATGGGCAATAAAGCTCTCCTTGCAGAATACAAGGATGCTGTACCGCCAAATTTCAAACCCGGCGCTAGTTCATCGTCGGCTACGGATATTTATGGTTATGCCAAGGTCGTTGCAGCGTGGCGGCCCAGTCTAGTAGGTACAGGGTGGCTTAAAAGAGCGCTTGCTACTAATCAGGTAGATGGATACCTCAAAATACGGGATGTATACAGGGGCTTAGAAGAAGCAATCGCTGAGTTAGGCAACGCACTTCCCCAAGGGGATAAACAAGGGTCAACCAGTAGCCGCACCAATCTAGTGCCGAAGTTTCGATTGGTAGTTAAAGCGGATCCCCCCTCTGGGGGGAAGGTCAGTGGTGGGGGAGTATACTATCCTTGCCAAAGTTTTAACATTGAAGCAGCACCCAATAAAGGATGGCGGTTCGTAGGCTGGGCAGGGGATTTGCAGGGGACGGATTGCATTGCGACAGTGGCACTGACCGAGAATAAAACCATTATTGGTAAGTTTAAACGATGGCAACCGACGGTTCCTTTAGCCAGTGAGGGCGGAAGCCTTGATCAGGTTGATCACAGCAGGGGTGGAAATTTCAATACAAGGATGTTTATTCCGGTAGTGGCCCTGCTAGTATGTGTTGTTGCTGGAGCTTTCTATTTTGGACTACAAACGCCAGCGGTAGTGAAGCAAACGACAACGTTGCCCAAAGTTCCTGAGGCTATGGAAAAGAACGCTACGGGTAACCAACCAATTGCCACAGGACCAAGCCAAGTGACGGCCCCCTCCGTAGAAGTAGCAAGTTCTGCCCCTCAGTCTAGTTCACCAGATAATGGGGTAAAGGTAGAGTCGGCACCAAAAACTGTAGTTGAAAAAAATGAGTCGCCAATCACAACGGCAACTACTTCAGCGGCACCTGCAAATTGGGAGGTTGATGCTCGTTTGGGTGTTAAAATCGCCAATAGCGGTGCAAAGAACGGAGAAGTCATTTCCTGGTCGGGTGGTAATGTCAATGGCTATGCAGATGGCAATGGTACCCTATCCTACTTCCGGGGTGGGGTTTTGCAGCGGCAAATGAAAGGCAACTGGAATCAAGGGCGGCTTGTCAATGGATCTAAGGTAGTGACGATTTATCCCGATCGACAGGTTACTGGCTATGTCAAAAATGGAATGACGGAATAATATAACCGCACTGACAGCAGTGCGGTTATTGATTTAAGGTAGTAAGATTGGGATTTCGTTGCTACGAGGTTTTTTAAATTTTTAAAGGTTTAATAGGCAGGATATCTCTGGAAACAAGGGGAAATATAGACCGTAGAATCGATAAATGGAGGAAGTCCCATGAAAATCATGCATACAGGAGATTGGCACATTGGAAAAATTGTTAATCAACGTCATATGACTTCTGATCAAGAATATATATTAGAAAATCTAATAAAAATCGTAGAAGCAGAAACGCCAGATGTACTAGTTGTGACGGGTGATATTTATGATCGAGCAGTACCACCGGTGGAAGCGGTAGAATTATTGGACCGGGTACTGAGTAAAATCTTGCTAGATTTAAAAACACCAATACTGATGATTGCAGGTAATCATGATAGCCCTGATCGTCTGGGGTTTGGTAGTCAACTGTTACGAGATAAAGGATTACATATTGGCGGTCGTTTTTGTCGGAATATTCCCAAGGTAGTATTAGGGGATGAGTATGGACCCGTTAATTTTTATTTGATTCCTTACGCCACGCCCGCAGTGGTACGTGAAGTACTGGCCTGCAGTGAGGTCTGTGATCATGATACGGCGATGCAGGCGATCATTAAGAGCATTCATGAACAGTGGAACCCCGAGGAGCGAAATATCATTGTGACGCACGGCTTTGTCAGAGGTACAGGGGAGCTAGAATTAAGTGAATCAGAAAAGCCCCTATCGGTGACGTTGGCCGTGGGCGGCACGGACTATGTGGATATAAAGCACTTTGATGGTTTTACCTATACGGCTCTCGGTCATTTACATGGTCCTCAGCAGGCGGGGAGCCTACGAGTGCGGTATGCAGGTTCCTTGCTAAAATACTCTTTTTCAGAAGCTAAACAAGAAAAATCCGTGACCATCGCCCAAATTGATAAGGCTGGAGAGTTGCAGATCGAATGCAGAGCCCTGGTGCCACTACGGGACATGCGGCGGATTCAGGGAGTATTAAAAGATCTTCTGGACCCAGCCGTATACAGCAAGGGCAATGTGGAGGATTATCTCCATGTTATTCTTACCGACGAGGGAGATTTGATTGAGCCCATGAGCAAACTACGGGCTATTTATCCGAATGTGCTATCACTAGAAATTGCAGTCAAAGAGCGGCAAGTAGGTGATAGTAAGACTTCGGCTGGCAGTGGCTACAAACAAAAATCAAAGCTTGCGTTATTTGGTGATTTTTATCAAGACATGACTGGGCAGGAATTTAGCGCTGACAAGGCAGCCATTGTGGCGAAAACCATTAGTGTGGTGGAAACGGAAGAAAGGGGGGCATAAGATGAGACCATTAATTCTGGCCATCACAGCGTTTGGCCCCTATGCCACCAAGCAGGTCATTGATTTTACCCAGCTACAAGGTCGAAATTTGTTTGTGATTACTGGAGATACAGGAGCGGGCAAGACAACCATCCTCGATGCCATTTCCTATGCTCTGTATGGCAAGGCTAGCGGGCGAGATCGGGATGGTGATAGTTTGCGTAGCCATTTTGCTGAGGCTGATCTGCTCACTTCTGTGGAAATGGAATTTGAGCTCCGGGGAGAACGATACTGGGTGCAAAGGATCCCCAAACAACGTAAAAAACGGACAAGGGGCGAAGGCTATACCGATCAAAATCCGGAGGCGGAGTTTAAAAGTCTTACTGACGAAAGTCGGGTAGTGAGTGGCGTCAAAGAGGTAAATGAAAAAATCGTCGCACTGATGGGCTTGAGTTATGAGCAATTTAAGCAGATTATTATGATTCCTCAAGGTGAGTTTAGAGAATTATTGAATGCAGATAGCAAGGCACGGCAAGATATATTGCAAAAAATCTTTGGTACGGAAGGGCTTAGGCGAGTTCAGGAGCTATTTGAAAGCCAAGCCAAGGAATTAGTGCAAGAGGTGACTACCTTAGAACAGCAACGGAATGAATGCATCCGCAGTTTAGATAGCAGTGGTTATTTGCCACTGGCAGAAATTTTGACGGATACTAACTATAATGTAACACTTGTAGTGGATGAGGTTACACAGGCAATTAAGCAGGATACGGATATTGAGCAAGAATTGCAACTTCAGATTAATGAGCAGGAGCAAAAAGTGACTGCCAAGCAGGGCGAAGTTTTTCAAGGCAAGGCCAATCATATAAAACTCAGTGCCCGCGATGCTACTTATCAGAAAAAAATAATGCTAGAGGCCAGCTTACCGAGCATGGATGAAAAAAAACGCAAGCTACAACAAGGGCGAAAGGCCCTTGGGCTTAGTGGAGTTGCTGAATATCAGTGTAGCCGTGGGAAAAATGTGCAAAGCAAGCAGATTGCAGTAGTTATGGCGGATCAACAAGAGCAAGCAACGAAGGCACATGCCACTGCCGCTGAACAACGCTATCAGCGGGAGAAGGAGCAAGGCGGCAAGCGCAATGAACTGGTGGCTGAGCAAAGTAGGTTACAGGGGCTAGCTGGTAAGGTCGCAGACTTAGACGCGGAACAGGTTGGCATTGTGGGCCTTAACCAGGCGTTAACCAAGGTCAAACAGGAACGAGATACAACCAAACAACAATTGGAGCAGACTAGAGGGGGGAGTATTGCTTGGCAGACACGGCTGGATGAGGCGCGAGCGGCCACAGCCTTACATGCATATAAAACAGTAGAATTGGAAAGAGTGAGTGACCTTTGTACTAAATGTAAAACATTGCAAGTAGAAAGTGACCGTTTAATCAAGTTAGAACAAACAATGGTAACGCGAGAGCAACAAGAGACTCAGCAACGCTTGCAATATGAGAAGGTGCAGGCAGATTATGAGCGGGCACAGGGTTTGTTTTTAGAAGGACAAGCTGGACGATTAGCATTAACGCTAAAAGCTGGCGATCCGTGCCCGGTCTGTGGCTCAGATCATCATCCGAAGTTAGCTGCTCAGACGGGGGATATTCCTTCAGAAGAGGAATTGAGAACATGGAGAGACAAGGATAAGCAGGCGCGAGAATTATATGATGAAGTCAAAGACGATTATGAACGCAATAAAGGGGATTACTATGCTCAGGGGCAGATTTTAGCGAGGCTTGTCAAGGAAGTCAGACCACTTGTAGAGGACGAGTTGACGGATGTAAGCCCAGTTCAAGTAACTCAGTATAGTGGACGTAAGTTTTTGGAATATCAGCAAGTTAAACAAGAATTATGCAATGAGCTTAACCTTTTAACAGCCCAGAAAAATGCTGAAACAGAAATTGCTGCCACATTAACCAAAAATGTAGCATGTATTAGTAATTTGGCTACCAAATTAGAACAGCTAGAAGAACAGTACACCACCTTATTTGCCAAGGTGCAAAGCGCCAAAGATGGGATAAGGAAATTAGAACAGGAAGTGCCTGTAACGGTTCGGTCAACTAAGACCCTTGATCAGGAAATAAAGAAAATACAAGGGCAGCTACAAATCATGCAGCAAGTTTTTGAACAGGCCGAACAGCAACGTACCAGTAGTCAGGTAAGCTATGCGACCGCAGTGGCCGAGAAAAACGGTGCTGAAGCAGCCCTTGCGGAAGGCAGGATTGAATTTAATCTGGCACGGGAAAAATTTACAGAAGCGTTACTGGCTGCTGGTTTTGCCGAAGAAATGGCCTACGAGAAGGCCAAGCTAACAGAGGCTGAAATAAGTAGCTTGGACCAGGAGATAAGTGATTATCAGCAGGAGCTGCGTTCGGCAATGGATGCGTATGATCAATCTCAACAAGACGTAGAAGGAATTTCGCCTGTTGATGTTGTTGCACTGGAAAGAGAGCAGCAAATATTGCAGGCAGAAAAGAATAATTTGATTACCCAGCGTACCATCGTGATTGCAAGGCAGACTCATAACCAGACCATGCTCACCAGTATTGGTATACTGTTAGGGGAAATAGGCAAAAAGGAGGGAGAACAACAATTAGTTGGGCATTTAGCGAAAATCGCGAAAGGTGACAATGAACAAAAAGTCAGTTTTGAACGATATGTATTGGCTGCTTTTTTCAATGATATTATTGATGCTGCCAATGCTCGCCTGAAAAAAATGACAGGCGGCCGGTATCAAATGAGCCGTATTACACAAAAAGGTAAAGGTAGCGGCCAGAGTGGACTGGAAATTGAGGTGTTTGATTATTACACAGGCCAAGCTAGGCATGTCAAAACCTTATCAGGGGGTGAAAGCTTTAAAGCCTCTCTGGCGTTGGCTTTAGGCTTAGCAGAGGTGGTTCAATCTTATGCGGGGGGGATTAGCTTAGAAACCATGTTTGTTGACGAAGGCTTTGGTACCCTTGATCCAGAATCCCTGGATACAGCAATTGGGTGTTTAATGGACTTACAACACTCCGGGCGCTTGGTGGGGATTATATCTCATGTGCCAGAATTAAAAACCAATATTGATGCCAGACTGGAGATTGAGGCCTGTAAAGATGGGAGTCAAGCACAGTTTTATATCGTGTAATGAAGCAAATAACAAAAACTTAAAATATATTCTGAAAATTTTAATCCATAGCAGGTAAATGTATAGTATAATGAATGTACATGTAGTCATTATACCGTAAAGTATAATATAAGTGGGGGAGTGGCAAGATGACAAATCTTTTATTAATAGGCGGCGGTCGAGGTGGCGTTGGGATATTAGAAATGTGCAGCAAGATAGCTGATGTTAAGATCAGTGGCGTTGTTGATAGTAAGACTGATGCTTTAGCAATACAATTGGCTAAAAAGATGGGCATTCCCACTTATTCAGATGTCCGGGATGGACTTAAAGCTCCGGCACTGAATCTTGTCATCAATATTACTGGTGATGCAGAAATTAATCGTGTAGTTGAGCAATATAAAGGGCCTGACATTAAGGTATTAGATGGATTTGTTACTAGTATGTTGTATCATTTAATAAAATCACAGGCAATCATGAGTACTGAGATTAATGAACGGGTAGTGGTGTTATCCAAGTCCGTGAATGAAGCTAAATCTCATATTAACAATACTCATGAAGTGATTGAATTTATTAATAAAATATCTCAACAAACCAATCTGTTAGGTTTAAATGCTGCCATTGAAGCAGCGCGAGCTGGTGAGCATGGGCGAGGTTTCGCAGTAGTAGCCAGTGAAGTTCGCAAGCTATCGGAAGATAGCGTAGAAGCGACTAAAAAAATTAATACCATTTTAGGAAATATTGAATCATCCATGCAGACCATCATCAGTGGCATTGAGCAAACTGCTTCTGTTACACAAAAACATACTGATAATGATTTGATTACTGGGAAAAAATACTAAAAGTGAAGATAACAGTCCCTATTTTGGGGGCTGTTTATTTTTTTGCGAATTTTCCGAAATATAGTTAAGAAAATTCTCACAAATAACGATATATATGTATAATACGCCAAGGAGGGCGATTAAGATGGTACCCAAAGTGTCGAGTGTGTATCGCGTTGATATTCCAAAACACGCCCATCAACAAGCCAGGGATGGATCGAAAAAGAAAGAACCAGTTCAATTTAAAGATGTCTTAGCCAAAGTGATCATGGGGACGACGGGAAAGGCTACAAGGTGAAGGGATAGAGCTAATTAGCTCTATCTTTTCTATTATCGGGGCAAATCAGGTATAAAGGTGCCATTATAGTGGGAAATTAAGAATGGCAAAAGATATTAGTTGATAATAGTCTCATCTGGGAGTAATATTAAGAAGAAAAAAAATAGCCATACAGGAGGTAACCGCCTGAGGTATTCTTGTAGGATTATTTGCTTAAAGGTAGACAGGGGGAACCAAAATGTTTGAGAGATCAGTGTGGGTGGAAGTTGACTTAGGGGCAATTTCCCATAATGTAAAAGAAATAAGAAAAATTACTGGACAAAATACAAAAATTTGTGCTGTTGTAAAGGCAGATGCTTATGGGCATGGGACAGTAGCTGTAGCGCGGACTGTGTTGCAGGCTGGTGCAGATCGGTTAGCGGTAGCAATTATGAGTGAGGCATTAGAACTGAGGCGAGCTGGTTTTCGGGTGCCAATCTTAGTGCTAGGACATACGCCAACATGGCAAGTACCGCTAGTGGTGGATCATGGCATTACCCAGACCATATTTTCGATGGATTTGGCTCAGGCCTTATCAAGTGCAGCTGTGGCAGCAGGGAAAACTGTAAATGTTCATATTAAAATTGATACAGGCATGGGAAGAATCGGTATTCGTCCTGAGGATGCAGGGGATTTCGCGGAGGCCGTTGCGGCATTGCCAGGTATTCGGATTGAAGGCGTATTTTCTCATTTTGCTACTTCTGATAGCAATGATAAAAGTTATACCTATGAACAGTATAATCAATTTATGGAAGCCTTACAGCATATTGAAGGGAAAGGTATTAAAATCCCCATTCGCCATATTGCCAATAGTGCAGCCATATTAGATTTACCAGAAATGCACCTGGATATGGTGCGACCGGGAATTATTTTATATGGTTTATGGCCTTCAGATGAAGTTGATCATAGCATCGAGTTACGACCGGCTATGAAATTTAAGGCGCAAGTATGCTTTACTAAAGATATGCCTGTGGCTGCACCTATCAGTTATGGTCGTGCTTATTTTACAGATAAGCCTAGTAAAATTGCTACTTTGCCTGTAGGCTATGCCGATGGTTGGTCACGTCTATTGGTTGGTAAAGTGAATGTGGTGGTACGTGGAGAGCGAGCACCATTAGTAGGGCGGGTATGTATGGATCAATGTATGATTGATGTTACCCATATCCCTGGTGTGGCAACCGGTGATGAGGTACTCTTATTTGGTGGCGCTGATTTGCCAGTGGAAGAAGTAGCTGGGTACATGGGAACCATTAATTATGAAATTATTTGTATGGTTGGTAAGAGAGTGCCCCGGTTATATGTGGAATAAACCATCATCAAAAAATAGCTAGTCATAAAAAAAACATGCTCACATGTAGGTGTGCGCATGTTTTTTTTGTTATACCAAAAATGAAACAATGCCTAGTTGTTTTAGGTTAAAGTTTGTTTTGGCAGGGAAATAATCAAAGTAGCACGAATAGTAACAGTAACTAGACGAACAGTAGTTAGTTGTAGTATTTTCACAGTCGGAAGGGTTGATTATAGGTGCTTAAAAAAGCGTCAGCATTAGATAAACGTATTTTAAAATTCATTAGTGTATTGATCGTAATTGTTTTTATTTTAGTACTGCGTATTGGCTGGATACAGTTTGTCGATGGCAAGCGTATGACGAGTAAAACAGAGACTCAATTAAGAGAGAGTAAGACGCTCCATTCACCACGTGGCACCATTTATGATCGTAGGGGCGAGGAACTCGCTGTCAGTGGTATGACCAAATCCTTATATGCCAACCCGTCAGAGATTAAAGATGCAGATCAAGCAGCTGGGGCATTAGCAAGCTTATTAGGGATGAAACCTGAGGATATAAAAGAAAAATTGGTAGCAGGTGGCCAGTTTATATGGATTAAGCGGATGATAGAACCAGCGGTCGCCAAGCAATTGCAAGCCGTAATCAAAGAAAATGACATCAAGGGTCTCGCTTTTCTGGAGGAAAGTAAACGCTATTATCCGAATGATACCTTGGCAGCCCAAGTGCTAGGTTTTGTCGGTACGGACGATATTGGCCTAGATGGTTTGGAGATGACTCTTGATAAGAAGATTAAGGGAACTATGTTTGAACAATCGGTTGATACGGATAGTCATGGTATTCCAATTTTTAAATCTATTTTTACCTTTGTGCCTACGAAACAAGAGAAAAGTGTATATTTGACGTTGGATAGTGAGATTCAATTTATTGTGGAAAAAAGGCTAGATCAAGCCATGAGAGAGACGGGCGCCCAGGGAGCCACCGTCATTGTTATGAATCCTCATACGGGCGAGATTCTAGCCATGGCTAATCGTCCTACTTATAATCCAAATGAATTTTATAAATACGGTGAAAATTCATGGAAAAATAGGGCAGTCTCTTATAATTATGAACCGGGTTCCACTTTTAAGACGGTTGTAGCTGCAGCAGCAATACAAGAAGGGAAGGCTTATCCTGAAGAAATTTTTGTTGATAAAGGGTATGTAGAAGTGTCTGGTCGCCGTATTCAAAATTGGAATGATGATAGCTATGGACGAGTTTCTTTCCTTGATATTTTAAAGTATTCAATTAATACCGGTTTCGTGCAAGTCGGTATGAGGTTAGGCGCCGACAAGTTGACGGAGTACGCCAAATCTTTTGGTTTCGGAAGGATAACCGGCATTGATCTACCTGGCGAAGAGGCGGGGCTGCTGTTTGATCCGAAGGATATGCGTGATTCGGATACGGCTACCATGTCCATTGGCCAAAGTATTGCGGTTACGCCATTGCAACTCATTACTGCGGTAGGGGCGATTGCGAATGATGGCGTACTACTGAAACCACACATTATTAAAGAAATTCGTAATGCGGATGGTTCTCTTGATAGTGAGATAAGCATTCAGTCGGTAAAACAGGTTGTTAGTCCTGAGACCGCCCGGACACTTACCGGTATGATGGAAAAAGAGGTATCGGAAGGTGGCGGTAACAAGGCGGCAGTAAAGGGCTATCATTTCGCAGGTAAAACAGGTACAGCAGAAAAACTCAATAATGATGGTAGTGGTTATGCTGCCGGACACTATGTTGCTTCTTTTGTCGGTTTTGGACCAGTAGAAGATCCCCAGGTCGTGATATTAGTTGTCCTTGACGATCCAGATGGAACCTATTATGGTGGTCAGATTGCTGCGCCTGTAGCTAGTGATATTTTAGGACAGATTATGCGTTACCTTAGTATTCGCCCTTATGATATTAATGCATTATTGGCACCCAATCCTCCATCTCAGGTTAATGTAGCGAAGGCAAAGCCTCCAATGCAGACCCCGCCACCTGGTAAAGTAGTGGTACCTGACGTTAGCAATATGAGCATACGTGAAGCAGGGGAAAGCTTAAATAAAGTAGGACTGGCGATGTTGCCAGTTGGTACGGGGGTGGCTGTAAGACAAAGTATTATAGGGAATACGATTGTCGAGCCAGGCACGGAGATTACTGTGCATTTTGAAGAAAGATAGTAATAAAAATAAAGGGCGGCTGTTGCCGCCCTTTTGCTGCATTATTAAGACTTGTTGCTAAGGTCATATTGAGAAGTTAGCGTACCGGATTTGGACGAGTCAGCAGCACTAGCGCCACTCACACCCGATTCGTACTGCTCAACCATTTTGCGAACCATATGGCCACCGACGCGTCCGCAATCAGCAGAAGTCATAGTGGACCAGCCTTGAGAACGTACTTGATCGGAGATGCCTAATTCGTTAGCTACTTCCAATTTCATGCGGTCAAGAGCGTTTCCAGCACCAGGGTTAACAGGTTTTTTGCTTCTGGACATTAATATCACCTCCCTATGTTGGTATAATCATAGTATCAACATAATAGGATTATGTTATGCTGATAATTATTATGTAAATAGTTCCAAGGAGGTTTACAAATATAGGTCATCATTTTAATTAACAGGATTACAGGAATTAGTGTTTTGGTGACGAATAAACAGTATAATGAGGTGTATCTCCTCAAGGATCACAACGCTTGCTTTGCAAGATGCGTTAAACATAGCAGTGGGGGTGACGTAGATGCATGAAATGGCCATTGCGCAAGGAATATTGGACATTGTACTGAAAACAGCTGCTGAGCATAACGCAACGCAAGTGAAAGGTATTAGGCTACTCATTGGTCAGATGACACAGGTAGAACCAGAATCGCTCAAATTTGGTTTTGCAGCTCTGGCTATGGGGTCTATTGCGGAGGGCGCTAGTGTTGACATTACCAGTGTACCTCTTGTCGGACAATGTAATAGTTGTGGGCAAAAAAGTTCCATTGAGAAATATTGTTTTTTATGTTCAAATTGCAATTCAACGAATATAGCAGTGATATCGGGACGGGAACTAGCAGTAGATTACCTGGAGGTTGAGTAATATGCAAATAAAAGTAATGACGAATATTTTAGATGGCAACGACCAAATTGCTGCCAAAGTCAATGAGAGATTATCAGCAGCGGGAATTTTTGTTGTAAACTTGCTAGGATCGCCTGGTTGTGGTAAAACGTCACTCTTAGAACGTACGATTGTTGGACTAAAAAATGTGCTGTCGATGGCTGTGATTGAAGGAGATTTATTTACGGCAAAAGATGCCGAACGTATTGAACAGCATGGCGTGCCAGTAGTGCAGATTAATACCAGTGGGGGCTGTCATCTTGATGCTCATATGGTTAGTAGCGTACTAGATGGCCTTGATCTTGAAAATTTGGATTTAATCGTTATTGAAAATGTAGGTAATTTAGTATGTCCTGCTGAATTTAATATCGGCGAGGATGTTAAAGTAACAGTACTTAGCATTACGGAGGGTGAAGATAAGCCTTTAAAATATCCTCTCATTTTTAAACAGGCTAGTGCTGTGATCTTAAATAAAGTGGATTTGTTACCCTATACCAATTTTGATATGGACTCTGCAATTCGAGATATTACCAGTATTAATCCGTGTACTGTATTGATTGAGGCCTCAACTCGAACCGGGGAAGGTTTGCCTCAGTGGCATGAGTGGCTAAAAGAGCAGGTACGAATGAAACAAGTAAGGAGTCTTTTATGATGTTAACATTGAAGGAACAAGAGGAAAAAATTGAAAATGTGCGCATTAACCTTCATGCCTTAGTCATCGAAAAAGCCGGTAATATGATTGATCATGAAGTGGGAGCATTAAGTGCAGAGTTGGATAAATTAATTGTAGAATATCAGAAAATAAAAAGAAGTAATGACAAAAGAGCATGATGGATAAAATACATAAAAATGACCGGAGGTGTTGGCATGAGTGATGAACAAGATTGGGTAATTTTTAAACAAAAATTTAAAAATAAAGCGAGCATTGATCTTAATGATTATAAGCCGGCTCAGATGCAACGGAGAATTAATAATTTAATGAGTCGTTATGGTGCCAAAACCTATGTGGATTTCTTTAACTTGCTAGACAAAGATGCTAGAATGTATAAAGAGTTTATTGACTATATGACGATCAACGTTACGGAGTTTTTCCGCACACCAGAAAAATTTGCTGAATTAGAGGCGAAAGTCTTACCAGAACTGCTTGCCAAAAGCCCTAAACTTAACATTTGGAGTGCAGGGTGCTCAGTTGGTGCGGAGCCTTATTCCCTGGCAATGATTCTGAAAGATATGACCCCGCAGACCAAGCATCGCATTTTGGCGACGGATCTTGACATTGAAATGTTGGGCAAAGCTAGGGGTGGTGTGTATACAAGCACTGAGTTTAAAAACATTTCGAATAATCGAGCATCTAAATATTTTAAACAGGTAGACGGCACGTATATCATTGGCGATGAAATTAAGTCGGGCATCGAATTTAAGCAGCATAATTTATTACTGGATAAGTTTGAAACAGGTTTTGATTTGATTTTATGCCGTAATGTGGTGATTTATTTTACGGAAGAAGCTAAAGATGGGCTATATCGTCGTTTCTTAAATGCACTTAAACCAGGTGGTGTAATGTTTGTTGGTGGTACGGAAGCTATTTTGAATTTTCGTGAGATTGGTTTTACTAGTTACCTGCCATTTTTCTATCGCAAACCACTATAAGATTCCCCAGTTTGCGAGTAGGGAGAAAGTACGAAGCAAATAGTGTAGGAATGTTCTCGTATTAGTATGCTCATCAATTGTTTCCCCAGCAATGAGCGTGACTGTTTTGATGGTTTGATGGTTTAAAATAAAATTAATTTCACCGATTTTTTGCCCCTCATAGATAGGGGCTTTTATTTTTTCAGGTAAGTCGATCGTGACTGTAATGTTTTTGTAATCAGCAGTGTTAACGACTAGAGCAGCTTGCTCTTCGACAATCGCGTCGACCATAGTACTAAGACCATTTTCTACAGGAATGGCGGATAAGACATCGCTCTTATTAGCATATTCATATAATTTATACGTATCAAATCCATAGAGTAAGAGGTTCATGGAATCATCCCAGCGGGAGTGGTCATGTAATACTACGGCAATTAATTGTTGATTGCCACGGGTGGCGCTAGAGATGAGGCAAGGACCGGCTTGATCAGTAGTGCCTGTTTTTACACCATCGACTTCCTCTAGTAACCATAATAATTTGTTGGTATTGCGTAAATTTTGGTCATGTTCCTTGCCACGGTGATCCAGCCAATCAATATTGGTTTCCCGGGTATTAACAATGGTAGCAAAAATAGGGTTGGTTAAGGCGTATTTGGCGATCCAGGCTAGGTCAAAAGCGGTGGAATAATGTAAGGGGGCAGTGAGTCCATGGGGATTGGCAAAGTGACTATCGGAGGCATCTAACAAGGTCGCTTTATTGTTCATGAGGGTAACGAAATTTTCAACCGATCCAGCTAAATGTTCGGCAATGGCTACTGCGGCGTCGTTGCCTGAACGTAACAATAAACCAGTCACCAATTCACGCAGAGAAATAATTTGCCCAGGTGCTAAGTGCATGGATGAGCCGGGGGTACTAGCAGCTCGTAGGCTAACTTTTACCTCGTCATCAAGATGTCCACTTTCGATGGCAATAATAGCGGTTAGTATCTTGGTAGTGCTTGCTGGGGCACTGCGCCGGCGACTGTTTTTTTCATACAGTATTTGCCCTGTCTTAGCATCAAGTAAGATAGCAGATTCTGCACTGATTTTTGGTGATGCACTGCTGGTAATCTGGACAGGTAGGCAGAGTAACAGGCATAGTAGCAAGATAACCCTTGATTTTAGTGATACAAACATGACAAACCTCCTCCGCAAAGTTATTACAGTATATTGCCCGTGACCTTAGATCATGCGACTTGTTAGGTATAACTTTAGGGCTTATAGCGTAATATTCAATGAAGTTGCGAAGGAGGTCATGGCATGATTATACTTTACCCTAAATTTTTTAGGGTCTTATTTGGCATGGTAGCTGGTGTGTTGATATCAGCTCTTATTGTCGCACCAGGAATGATTGCGAATCATGGTAAGGTAATAAAAAAAGTTACAACATCAAACAAAATGGTGGCGTTGACCATTGATGATGGACCCCACTACAAAACGACGCCACAGATGCTGGCAGTGCTCAGAGAAAAAAAGGTAAAACTGACCTTGTTTATCTTGGGCGAAAATGCAGAGCGACATCCAGAAATTTTGGCCCAGGCAGTGGCCGATGGGCATGAAATTGCCACTCATGCTTATAGCCATAACTCGCTGGCGAAGATGAGCCAGAGTGAAGTGGGAGAGGAAATGGATAAGGCGGAAAAAGCTATTAATGCAGTAGCACCAAAACCTACCCTGTTTCGTCCACCAGGGGGAGCATATAATGATAACGTATTAGCCGAAGCCAAAAAACGTGGTTATACTACCATCCTATGGTCCGTCGACCCTGGGGACTGGCGTCGCCCTACTGTAGACCAGGTTGTTGACAGTGTTATGACAAATGTTAAACCTGGTAGCATTGTATTGCTACATGATGGCCAATACCCGTTGCCTACGCCAGAAGCAATTGGTATCATTATTGATAGGCTTAGACAGCAAGGCTATAGTATTGTCACAGTCGGTGAACTACTGCAGTGTGATGGTCAGGGCTGATCGTGCAGATACCTTGTTATGGGGTAGTTTATTCAAAAGGTTGTAAGTTCTTCCAGTGAGATTGAATCAATTGGTCATAGCGCATAATCGTTGCGGTGCGTTCGTTACGTAAGGCTTGAATCGCGCTTAAAACATTTTGATTAAAGGCATAGACATTCTGCTTGTTGACAACAACGGGTGTTGTATATTCTTGCAGTTTGGTGGCTACTCTGAGGTTGATTTTACTTTGTTTGAGAACGACTGCTGGTTCTAAGATATCTGAACCGGCATAACGGTAAATGAGACAATTAGGTTGTAAATGATCAATAATGTTTTTGTCTTTTCCCTCTAAAAAAAGTGTAGTATTGCAAGTTGGGCAGTTAGGCAAATCTGAAGTTAGCCAGGTGTGGCAACTTGCACAAATAATTCCGTCCATTTTGATCGCCTCCTGATTGTAGTGTACCCAGCAATTAGTATAAATATTAGATCGTATACGTTATAATGAATATAAAATAATTCTCACTAGCAGGAGGTAGGCAGATGTTTTGGAACCAACAGGTAGAACAGTTACCAAGAATGGATATGATAGCATGGCAAAATCACAAATTAAACAAAGTAGTTGAACGGGTGTATCACAAAAATTTAGTATATAACACACGGATGGATAAACTAGCTTTACAGCCTGATCACATCAAAAACATTGAAGATTTAGGAAAATTGCCATTTATGGATCGCCAGGATATCGTTGATAACTATCCTTATGGCTTATTAGTTATGCCCGTTAGTGGTGTATCTTATATCCATCAAATGCTTGATGGTTCAAAGTTGCCGACAGCAATGAGTTATACCAAAAAAGATATGTCGATGTGGGCAGAATTAATGGCACGGATGTTGGTGGCTGGCGGGGTTAATATAACATCTGTATTTCAAGTGGTCATACATGGTGATCAGTATCCCGGCTACTTAGGAGTACATGATGGAGCATGTCAAGTAGGGGCTACTGTGGTGCCGGCTGATGGCGATCGCGTTCTGCAGCAAATTAAACTTATGCAGGATTTTGGTGTTACTGGCATCTTTTCTACAACCGAATACCTATTAGAAGTAGCCAGGAAAATGCGTCAGTTAGGATCTTGCCCACAGGAGCTTCCCTTGCAAGTGGTTTTTTGCAATATGCAACCATCAAAGCACGATAGTGTGAGGGACGTGCAAAAAGAATATGGAGTACCGGTAATTGAAATATATGGCTTAGGAGATGTGTTTGGTATGGGAGTCGGGGCTGAGTGTCATGCCAAAGATGGCTTGCACATTCAGGAAGATTGTTTTTACCCAGAAATTATAGAATCAGCTAGTGGGCAGGTATTACCTAACGGTCAAATTGGTGAGTTAGTATTGACAAGCCTTACTCTTGAAGCCATGCCCCTCATTCGTTATCGCACTGGCATTAGAGGTTTCCTTGATTATAGCCAGTGTAGTTGCGGGCGGACGTTGGTACGCCTAAAAAAATAAATTGCTGATTTTCCAGGAAAAAAATTGGTCTAGCAAGGGAAAAAGGGTTCTGAGATAAAGAAATCTCAGAACCCTTTCTAGGATAGGGAAAAGTATCCTATTTTAGACAATCTGCGCTGGGAGTGTATCATGTTTTGTGGGTATTATGATCTTACCTATGTTTATTATAATCTCTTGAACCCCTTGAAGTCACATTCTAGTAATAATCGCCACCGTCACGAAATTTTTTTACGGTTTCTACAAGATTAGTATCTTGAGGATGGTTATTCAGTAGTTCTAAAAAATGGTGGGAGTTTTCAAAGCCTACACTCCAAGCAAAAACACCATCAGCAGTGTAAGTAGCAAAAATAATTTCCTGCTCTAAATCTTCAGGCATAGTGCCATCAACATTAGTGATTAGGCTATACTCTTCATTGGCAATTGGTTCATAAATTAGGGCAGTACAGCCGTCTTCAATCTCGGCTTCAAAAAAGTCAAAGGGTTCATAAGCTTCTAATAGTGCATTGTCAGTCATGTAGTATCATCCTTTTTAATAATAGTATATCTCTGTTCTTTATATTAAAACAGGTATGGTAATTTGACAAGTAAAAATTTCATGGCATTTTTGCGAAAGTGTGTTAAAATTTTGTACAGAAAAGTATAGTAGGAAAAGGATGATGAGATGAAAATTTTAATTGATGCTGACGCCTGCCCGAAGACGGTGTTACAAATTGCGATGAAGCTAGGTGCTAAGTACGCTGTAGAGGTATGGACAGTGGCCAGTTTTAATCATAATATTATATCAGATTATCATGTAGTAGTAGGTGATAATGACCAAGAAACGGATATTAAGGTGCTCAATTTGGCTCAGGCAGGGGATATTATCATTACCCAGGATTGGGGGTTGGCAGCGATGGTTCTTGGAAAGAAAACCAGCTGCATAAGTCCAGCTGGGCGGGAATTTCGCAATGATAATATTGATTTTTTATTAGAAGAACGTGATATCAAAGCTAGATTGCGGCGCACTGGTGGCAGGACCAAAGGCCCGAGCAAACGGACGGTAGAAGAGGATAGGAGGTTTCAAGAGTGTCTAACCGGGATCTTAGGTGAAGGAATAAAGGCGACATAGCCAGTATTGCTATTATCCTGTACGAGAAAGTCCCAGTGGTATAGTTTGCAGGTGTCATCTCGCTGAGGATCCTTTACCATAACCTCATGATTTTGGTTGAGAGAGGCGTATACGATAAAATGATCATATTGCGCAAATTCTCCAGGGCCATGAGCACCAATGCAGGGAATTCCCTGACGCAGTGCCGTAAATACTTCAGTCGGATTGGTTGTTTGGTGGATGGGTATACCGAAATGCTGACCAGCAGCGGCAAAGAAATTGTCGTTAGTGCCATGTGGTGTAGGATAAAAGCTATTAATAATCGCAAAGTCAGCGGCCATTGGTGGCGTGATAGTTATGTCGTAAAATTGTGCGATCATCGAAAAACAGGTAGGTCCACAACCAGCGGTGGCAAGTGTACTAGAAGCATAGGGGTAATCACCCCATTTGTCATCCCATTGTTTGAGTAGTACTACTTGATTGGGCACAGATATCGCCCCTCCTTATCACATAATTACTTTCACATTATTATATGCGAAGTGTCAATAAGAAGGTGCATACGTAAAGTTAAGGCTATCGGGTGCAGCCTCTGCTGTATGGTATGCTTATAGTGAGGTGTATGTTAAGATGCTAAAAAGTTATCAAACTGTCAAAGGGTATGGCGAGGAAGAAATTGAGATCAATAAATCCCGTTTTATTGCCTATGTAGAACGGGTAGAAAGTGAAGAGGCAGCAGTAGCTTTTATCGAACAGATCAAGAAAAAACATTGGAATGCTACTCATAATTGCAGTGCTTACATGGTGGGGGAAAATGATCAGCAACAAAAGGCAGATGATGATGGTGAGCCATCCGGTACGGCTGGTAAGCCCATTTTAGAAATTATTAAAAAATCTGGTCTTAAAGATACGGTAATTGTTGTTACCCGCTATTTTGGGGGCATCAAGCTCGGGGCAGGAGGCCTCATTCGTGCTTATGGTAAGAGTGCCAGCACAGGGCTTAAAGCGGCAGGTATCGTTGAGCGCCAGGGGCATACCCGTATTGGTGTAGAGATTGAGTATACCTTCTTGGGTATGCTAGAAAATCAGCTGAGGACCCAGGGGTATAGGATAGCGGACAAGGAGTTTACTGATAAAATAACGTTGATCGTGTTAGAGAAATTGGGGCAAGAAGAAGTGCTAACACAAAAATTAATGGACTGGACAGCGGGACAAGTGACGTTTCGACAGGTAGGTGAAGTATATGTGGAGGTTGAGCTACCTAGTGCCGATGAGTAAAGATTCAGGGATAAGGTCGTTAGCCTTGAATCCTTTCTAAATTTGGATTGGCGCAGGCGCCACGCCCTGACTTAGAGAGAGGATACCACTGATCATTTATTTTCACCCGTACGATATCGGCGGTAAAATCATTATTAGTTCCTAATGTTGAAGAATTTTCTAGTAGGCTAGAACCTACGCCATAAAAATCAACAGGTACTTCATTGCGCTCGAATTCATTGATTTTAGCAGAATTAAAGCCGCCAGTAACAATGATTTTTACATCTTCACACCACTGTTTGGCAAGGATTAGGTCATCACCAGCTAATCCCCAATCCAGATAAGCTGTATCAAGGGCTTTACGAATATTTTTAACAAGTTTTGGAGATACTCCACCAACAAGATAATCTGGCATAGCGGTATCAATGGACTGGTCAATCATATTACCAGAAGTGTCAGGACGAACGGAGAATAGTTTGTATTTTTTTGCTTCTTCCAGCTCCCCTGATTTGTAAAGGGTTAAATATTTTTCAAACATACTGGTCATGATTTGGGTGCTTTCTGCACAACAGTCATTGTGAAAGTCTACTAAGGCGACTCGTGCAATGTCAGCGGGAATAATACGGGAAAATTGCATCATGGTTTCGGTGGTATCGCCAAAGAAGGTAGCAATGGTAGCGTGAGAGACGGTGCCCATTCCTTCTGCTCCCCAATAATCACCTTGCCCATCGGTAGAAATGAAAATCCCTTTTTTACCACCGAATTGTTCATTGTAGGCTTGAATGGCTAAGGAATAGGCATAGCCGTGGACGGCTTGCATTTTGTAGTGGGTAAAACGTGCAGGGAAAAATAATACTTCCTTATCACGACTGGCGACGAGAACATTAAAGACGTTGGTTGCGATTCTGGTAGGTTCAGCAATGACTCCTAGTAAGACCGTTTCCAGTTTTCCGAAGTAACGATAAATACCTCTGATTTTCAGTACCGGTTGCACAACGAGGGGATTTCCATCGTAAGAGACACAGGTTCCATCCTGCACCGCTTCTACTTCAAGAGTATGATACATATTAACGAATTTACCATTGTCGTCATAATAGCCAGTGCATTTCTTCAGAATGGCTAATGCTTCATCTACACCAGCAACAATACTAAAGGGTTTGCGTCTTGTGAAAACCTGCATTTCGGTAATGACATCTCCACTTTCGATTTGAGAGCAGTCGACTACATCTTGGATGTCACTTTTTCCTTGGAATACATATCCTTCCTTGGAGAGAGTCTCAAGTATTTTCACGTTGTTCTCGAAGTATTTATCGGAATACCAACCTCGACGAATTTTATCCTCTTCAATTTTAAAAACTTTTTCTGCTAAACGTTTTTGATTAAATAGACTCATGATTGTTCCTCCTACCATATAATGGGGCTCAAAATAGCCTTGTTAGGGCTTAGTCTTCCAGCCAATCCGTGTTAAAACGGAATAGGCGAGCACGCCGATACTGCTTTCCTGAACTCCACTCATCCGTTTGAATGACCATTCTTTTCTGCTTTTCCATTTTATCTCTAAAATTAGCATCGTACAGAGTTTTGCCAGTAATCACCTCATACAATTTCTTTAATTCAGTTAAGGTGAAGCGTTCGGGTAACAGGGCAAAGGCGATATCTGTATATTCGACTTTATTTTTAAGCCTTTCTAGGGCGGAGTAGATAATTGCAGCGTGGTCAAAGGCTAGTCCAACTTGATTTCCGGCACAATCCCATTCTGTTTTCGAGACGCGACCTTCTACGGTTTTAGTAATGAAAATGCGATCTTTAATTTCAACTTCGTTATTGGTAAGTCGTAGCTCATAGGTTCTTTTACGAATATAGCCAAGCTTAGTAGTGGTTTTTAATTCTTCCAAGAGGTGAGTTGTTACTGTAAACCAACGGGCATCCTCGGCGTCATCTCCGGCTTTCATGTCTAGTTTGGAACTATCGACGAGAGCCATATAGGAGGTACTGATGACCCTGTTGCGCAGATCACGATATACCTTTCCACAGGTATATAATTGCTCCATATAAACACCAGCAATATTAGTTTCTTCCTCGAGTTCGCGAATTGCAGTACGATCAAGGTCTTCTTCGTAATTGACAAAGCCCCCTGGTAAAGCCCACTTTCCTTTGTAGGGGTCTTGCTCGTCTACTACGCAGGGATCGCCTTTGCGTTTAATGAGTAAGATTTGTAAAAGTTTATCTAGGTGATTACGGGAGTTATGCTCATGTTCGGCATTGACAGCGGTGAAAATGACCATATCTACCGTATTAGAAGGCTTTTTATAGTTACTGTCAGCATATTTTTTTAGAAACTGTTGTTGCTGTTCAGACATCATCGGACCGCTCCTTAGTGAAAAATACAAAACCAGATCATTTATTAATCATAGATGGTGATGGGCGGTTTTGTTTTGTGAGTTCCCTTACAATAAAAACTATAAATGATAGCAAAGACTTCATCCGATACTTCTTTCCCCAGTAAAAAATCTTCAATATCTTGATAGCTACAGCCCAGTTCGGCTTCATCAGGCATACCTGGCTGATCATCCCGTAAGTCAGGGGTTGGGGTTTTGGTATAAGCTCTTTCTGGACAATCGGAGAAGGTTTTTAGCATTTCCCGACCTTGAAACTTACTGAGGCCAAAGAGTGGCAAAATATCTGCGGCGCCATCACCGTGCTTGGTAAAGAAACGGGTGACATTTTCTGAAGCGTGGTCAGTGCCAATGACAGCCATGTTTCGTGCGCCAGCAATTGCATATTGTACAACCATGCGTACACGGGCTTTCACATTGCCTTTGTGATAGTCAGGAAGAAGGGTTCCTAGTGTCTTTTCGTACTCAGCGCAGAGAGCATCCACGGTAGATTTAATGTTGAAGTCATACACTTCACTTGGTTTAATAAAATCAATGGCTTGGTCCACATCTTCGGCATCACGCTGTACGCCATAAGGTAGGCGTACGGCAATAAATTTGTTCTCGCCCTCCATAGCGAGTTGTGCTAGTTTCCCGGAGAGCGTGGAATCTTGTCCACCTGATAAACCTAATACATAACCTTTGAGGGTTGATTTACGAAGGAAGTCTCTTAAGAAAGCAATGCGCTGATCCACTTCTGCTTGGGGTGAAATTTCTGGTTTAACTTTCAATTCCTCAATAATTTGCAATTGTATTTCTCTGTTATATGTCATTTTTATCTTCCTTTCTTATTTTACTAGATCATAAAGCTAGTTGTTAATATTTTTGAAAGTTCACGCTATTGCAGGCGTAGGGCCATTAGACTGTTAGTCATAAGGTGCATAGCGTTTTTATTATTCTTCACAGACGGGATAGATATTTCGTTCTTTTATGTAGTGGTATACATTTTCCGGTAATAGATAACGAGGATCTCTACCGTATCTGAATTCATCTCGGATATAACTGGAAGAAATTTCGTTTACAATCCCTTTATAAATCAGGGTGAAATTCCTTTCGTACTTGCGGAGTAGCGGATGCTCAGCAATGATTTTATGCATCAGGAGGTTATTGCGCTCAATCACAATGAATTTGGTTGTTTTAACCAATTGGTCACCATGAACCCATTGTGGTAAATCTCCTAGCAAATCTGCTCCCATGAGGAAGAACAATTCATCATGAGGGAAAACTTCTTTAAAATACTCCATGGTAGCATAACTATAATGTTTACCTGGCATGGCATCTAGTTCATAGGTACTAAAATCAAATAGTGGATTTTCCGCGATGGCTAATTGAAGCATGACAATCCGATGTTCATCAGGAGTGGTAATCTTTTTGTCGTGACGTTTACCTGACGAGGGGAGAAAAATCACTTTGTCTAATTCTTCCCGTTCCGCGATGGTATTCGCTGACCACAGGTGGCCATTCGTAATGGGGTCAAGTGATGAACCGTAAATTCCAATCCGCATACCCTCACCTACTTATTTTTCTACTTATTAGTATTTTAGTAATTTCGAATGATGTTAGTATATTGCTAATAAGTGAAAAAAGCAAGTGTTTTTATTATAAATTTTAGCAGTAGGATATGGCTGTAGGGTCTCCTATATATAATAGCAGAGAAGTAGATCGGATAGGGACCAAGATACTTTTTAATAGTTTTAAAATAATGGTACAAAAAAATTCCAACTGGAAAAAAATTGTACCAGGAGGTGGAACGAAAGTGTTCCAAAAGTAAAAGAGAAAACGGAAAAGTCTGAATCGTTGGGCTTGGCACGCTTCTTGCAAATATAATAGGGCAAGTACTATAGTGAGTGCTATAATAATTTCTAGGATGGGGGATTTTTATAATGATTATTGGTGTAGCAAAAGAGATTAAAAACAACGAGGCCCGTGTAGGTTTGACACCGGCAGGTAGTGATGCTTTGTGTAAAGCTGGTCACAGTGTTATGATCGAACAAGGCGCAGGACTTGGTTGTGGCTTCTCCGACGAAAGTTATGCAAAAACTGGTGCCGTTATCATTGCTGACAAAAAAGCATTATTTGACAAAGCCGAGATGATTATTAAAGTAAAAGAACCTATAGAATCAGAGTATGGTCTTTTCCATAAAGGACAAATTCTCTTTACTTATTTGCACTTAGCACCAGAACCTAAATTAGCACAAGCTTTACTAGATAGCGGAGTAATCGGTATTGCTTATGAAACAATTGTAGGTCGCAATAACACATTGCCACTATTATCCCCAATGAGTGAAGTGGCAGGCCGTATGGCGGTACAAATCGGTGCACAATTCTTAGAAAAACCTTGGGGTGGTAAAGGTATCTTGTTAGGTGGCGTACCTGGCGTAGAATCAGCTCAAGTTGTTATTATCGGTGGTGGCGTTGTTGGTACCAATGCAGCTAAAATGGCTGTAGGTATGGGCGCTCGCGTTGTTGTTCTTGATAAATCTGCAGATCGTCTAGCTTATTTAGATGATATTTTTGGTGGCAGAGTAACCACTGTTATGTCCAATAGCTATAACATTGGTAGCTGGGTAGAAAAAGCTGATCTACTAGTTGGCGCAGTACTAGTTCCAGGTGCGAAAGCTCCTAAATTAGTAAGCGAAGAAATGGTTAAATCAATGTCCGCTGGTTCCGTTATTGTGGATGTGGCCATTGACCAAGGTGGTTCCGTAGCGACTGTTGATCACGCTACTACTCACAGCGATCCTACTTATACTAAATATGGTGTAGTTCATTATTCTGTAGCTAATATGCCTGGTGCAGTAGCTCGTACTTCTACCTTGGCATTGACTAACTCCACTTTAGACTATGCATTACAAATTGCCAACAAAGGTTGGAAACAAGCTGTACGTGACAATGAAGGCTTAGCTAAAGGCGTAAATGTATTGGAAGGCAAAGTAACTTACAAAGCAGTAGCTGATGCTCTAGATTTACCTTATGTAGCTTTAGAATCAGTGATTGGTAAATAATAAATAACTCATAAGTAAGAGGATCGTAAATGCTATAAGCGCTTTACGGTCCTTTTTTTGTGCATAATTTTCAATGAATAATAAATAGCAAGTAGGAAACCGTACAATGGGCTTCTTACTTGCTATTTATTATTTTTATAAGTGGTAAGAGTTAAAATAATGAGATATAAATTGGATATTTTACATTTATATGTGATAATATTTACTATAAGCAGGAAATATAAGATCTATGACGAACACTGAATAAAGCAAAAAAACCACGAGGGAGTTTTTAGAATGACGACAACCAATACGATAATATCTTCAAATTTCATTCAAAACATCATTAATGAAGATTTGAAAACCAATAAACATAATAGTAAGGTGCATACTCGCTTTCCGCCAGAGCCAAACGGCTATTTACATATTGGACATGCAAAATCCATTTGCCTTAACTTTGGGCTTGCCAAGGAATATAAGGGCATGTGCAATCTCAGGTTTGATGATACAAACCCTAGTCGCGAGGAAACAGAATATGTACAATCCATTCAAGATGATGTGAAGTGGCTGGGTTTTGATTGGGATGATCGCATGTTCTATGCTTCTAACTATTTTGAACAAATATACCAATATGCAGTTCAGCTCATAACAGTTGGTAAAGCATATGTTTGTGACTTAACTGCTGAGCAAATGCGTGAATATAGAGGTACGTTGACTGAACCAGGGAAAGAAAGTCCTTACCGCAATCGTAGTATGGCAGAAAATCTAGAACTTTTTGCAGGGATGAAAGCTGGAGAATTTGCCGATGGTTCACGGGTGCTGCGGGCTAAAATTGATATGGCTTCACCAAATGTTAACTTACGGGATCCAATTTTATATCGTATTATGAGGGCAGATCATCATCGCACAGGTAACACATGGTGTATTTATCCCATGTATGATTTTGCGCATCCAATTTCGGATGCGTTAGAAGGCATTACCCACTCTATTTGTACACTGGAATTTGAAGATCACCGTCCGTTGTATGACTGGCTGATTGAGTCTCTCTCTATGGAAAATCGTCCGCAACAGATTGAGTTTGCTCGGTTAAATGTGACCAATATGGTAATGAGTAAACGCAAACTGCGACAATTGGTGGAAGAAGGTTTAGTCGATGGTTGGGATGATCCTCGGATGCCAACCATTTCAGGTTTGCGTCGTCGTGGCTATACTCCAGAATCCATTCGTGATTTCTGTGAACGAATTGGGGTAGCAAAGAGTAATAGTACCGTTGATGTTGCGATGTTAGAGCATTGTATTCGAGAAGATTTAAACACCAAAGCATTGCGGGCAATGGCAGTACTGCGTCCATTGAAAGTAGTCATTGAGAACTACCCGGAAGGGCAAGTGGAAGAGTTGGAGATTGAGAACAATCCAGAACAACCAGAAACGGGCATGCGAAAGATTCCATTTTCACGGGAACTCTACATTGAACAAGAAGATTTCATGGAAACTCCTTCAAAAAAATTCTTCCGCTTGGCACCAGGGGCAGAAGTACGTCTAAAAGGTGCTTATTTCATTAAATGTGAGCAGGTCATTAAAGACGAACAGACTGGCGAAATTATTGAGCTACGTTGCACTTATGATCCAGAAACCAAAAGTGGCTCAGGGAACGTAACCCGTAAAGTCAAAGGAACCTTACATTGGGTTTCTGCAAGCCATGCCGTGAAAGCTGAAGTGCGGTTATATGATTATCTATTGTCGGAACAAGAACCCAATGGTGAGCAAGGGGAACGCGATTTCAAGGATGATATTAATCCTAACTCTATGGAGAAACTTACAGCTTGTATGGTGGAACCTAGTTTATTACAGGCCGTTCCAGAAACCCGTTATCAGTTTATACGTAATGGCTATTTCTGCCTTGACGTTAAAGATGGGGTGTCAGGTAACTTAGTATTTAACCGCATTGTCGGACTACGCGATTCATTTGCAAAAGTTCAAAAAGCATAATTACATGACAAAAGCACCTCTAGTGATAGAAAAATCAGTAGAGGTGCTTTTGGCTATTTTTTAACCGGCCATATAATCAGGAGTGCATAGACGGGTAATCTTAATATTTTCGGAAATTGAGAGATCAATCAGTTCCTTATCTATGGTTTGTACAATGGGTGCATTGGAATTGGAAGGTGGAAAATAAAAAACTTCTGCTTGGCGACCATCATTTAATATTACATTGGTATGCAAGAGGGAGGCGCGAATTTGTTGGATAAAAGGTTGGCAAAGGAGGTGGTCCACTTTGCCAAACATATCGGCGTCTGATAATATGTCCATTGCGATAAAGGGATTGCAATGGTCACTTTTATAAGTTTCATTGTGAAAAATATTGGCAATGGTAATAATTTTGGCATAGGGGTGAATTTTATTACTACTAACACCCATAGGGAAACCAGTGCCGTCTAGATATTCATGATGCTGTAGTACACTAAGCATGACTTCTTCTGGAATGCCCTGCACATTTTTTAATAGTTGTCCGCCATTGATTACGTGGCTATGGGGCTCACAGCGACCTTCTTTGGCAATAACCATTTTCCCAATATCATGTAGCAGCGCCGATAAGGTCAGTGTTTGTAACTCTGTTTCGCTAAAGTTCAATTGTCGCCCGATTAAACCGCAGATGTAAGCCACCATGATACTATGGCGACTTACTTCGTCAGCTAATTGCTGGTCGCTAATGAGAAGGTAATCCATAATGGCAGGGCCAGTGGTGAGGATGGATGAATAAACAATAAAAGCCGTTCCTTTAATTTCCACAATGGGAACTTTATGTTGATTGCGTACAAAATCAAAGGAACTTGCTGCAGAAGTGACGATGGCATCATACTCTTGGAAAAATTTTGCGCATTCGACAGAGATATCAGAAGGGTAGGAGATAGCAGGTTTGGTTTCGGCAAGTGTATTTTGCAGATCCTCATCTACACTAATATGTACATAGTTGATATCCCAGATGGAGAGTAATGAAATGGTTCGCGCAGTGATGGTTCCTCCTTCCCCTAGAAGCACTTTTCCGTCAGGAGTAATGATGGAATGACTGAGTATAAGTCCAGGAGTCAAATCTTTAACTGCGATCATGATGGTAGCTATAATAAGCAACTCCTCTCATTTGTATGCAATGCGGCCATAAAAAAAGATCGCTACTATGGGTTTCTTATGTAGTAATTTGTGATATATATACATAACGAACTAAGTTGCGTAGTTAAAATGTGATATTATAGATGGAATTTGTCAAATCCATGCTACTATTGTAGCATAAAGGTAAAAATATGGGTATATGAAAATTCAATGGTTCCCACTTAGATAAACGGAAGTTTCCTTATTTTCATTACAAAAAAATGACAATGCAAATGTGAAGATTTTTTCAATTGGATTGTATAAACAGATTTTTTGCTATAGAATAATTTAATATAAACGGAATATTTTTCTGGAGTAATCGGAGTAAATATCATTTATATTATTTTTAGATTTAGCAAGAGGAGTGACAGATGTTTTTTTATTAAAAAGATATTATCAAAACATTGTATCTGGATTTTGGAATCAAATGTTTGTCCTTGTTTCACTGGGCGTATTAAGTGCGTTATATTTTGGTTCTCTGGGCGTGGCTTGGGCTGTAACGGGTGAATTTACTCGTTGGGGAGCTCATATTATGCAGTTTATGGGGATGGATGTTAGCAGTTATACTTATTTAAAATTAATTAACTTCACAGGCACACCCCTGACTCGCACCGATGGGGTTATGGTAATGGAGATGTTTGCAGGTGCATTCATTAGTGCGCTACTGGGGCAAAATGTAAGGTTAAGAATACCAGCGGGTAGACGAAGACGAATTGCCCAAGGATTAATTGGTGCAATTATTGCTGACTTTGGCACTCGCTTAGCGATGGGTTGCAATTTGGCAGCCTTATTTACAGGGATACCCCAATTTTCTTTTCATACATGGTTATTCACGTTGGGGACAATTATTGGCACCTATTATGGCCTAAAATTGACCTTTCACCCAAAAATTATGGGGAAACCGAAATTGCAACAAATGGAACGTGTAGGGGAAAGTATTGAAAATCCTGCATATTACCGTATTCAACCCTATTTATCTATACTTTATTGAACATGGTAAGTGCTAACTACTCAGTAAATATGCCTTTAGCGGTTATCTTTGGCTTTTCTTTTGGTTTTTAAATTCAAAAAGGACAAATCTGTTTTACATCCGCATTTCGTGATTTATGGTTAGTTGGTCGTGCAAATACTACGAAGGCTTTAGTATGGGGCATGGTGGTACAAACCCTGATTACCGCTGTATTTCTAGCTAAAGGTATGCCGCCAAACATCCAATAAAAGAATGTTATGAGGAAATTGCATGATGAATGATAAAAAATATTTATTAGATTTACGGGGAGAGCCTTGTCCTTATCCAGTGGTATTTTCACTAGAGACTTTGCGCACGCTGGAAAAGGGGACAGTGATAGAAATTCTTGCAGATTGTCCACAGAGTTTTATTTCAGTACCAGAGGAAGTAGTAAAAGCTGGTTATCAAATGGTAGAGCCACCCCAAAAAGTTGGTCCGACACTCCGTTTTTTGGTTAAGATTCCTGAGTAATTAGTTTTATGTAAGGTGGGTTAAACAAGAAGGATCTGTTTCAAGATAGGTTTTTTATCCTATTTTGAAACAGACCCTTCTTATTTTAATAGAAACGCTGATTGACGTATTTGGTTGCCAATAATAAGAGGTTTTTATATATTGTATACAAAAGATAGCAAAAAATTTAATATTCCCAAAACATCCTTTGGATTTCTGCGGGGTCATTAGTTTTCGTTAATGCCAACATGAGAAGGACTCTTGCCTTTTGGGGATTAAGGGAGTCTGCGACAATGAAATTGCAGGCATCGTCATCCATTGCTCCATTGCGAGTTACAATACCGCTACCGACCCGACTACTGCGTACGATCATCACTCCTTGTTCAGCGCAAGCACAGAGTGCTGTTTGCATGCTTTGTGACATGTTTCCATTGCCAAGGCCAGCATAAACTAAGCCCTTAATACCAATGGCTAGTGCGGCATTAAGCATGATGTGACTGCTATTTACGTGAGAATAAACGATCTCAACTAGTGGTAGTTCATTTAATAGCGCAACATCAAATTCTGTGTTAATCGTGTGTTTGCGCGCAGGAAAACGATAAAAATAAGGATTTTTTCCTTGAATATAGCCTAGATAGCCAAGTTCCGGCGATTTAAAAGTGTCTTGGAGGGCAGTATTGGTTTTGGTAACATCCCGGCTACAGTTGATGGTATCGTTTAAACATACCAGTACGCCGTGGCCAATAGCTTGCTGACTAGCGGCTAACACAACGGCATTGTAGAGGTTCATAGGACCATCGGTGCTGATGGCGGTAGCGGGCCTCATCGCCCCCACAATAACAACTGGTTTCTCGTTTTTTATGACTAAATTTAAAAAATAGGCTGTTTCTTCTAGGGTATCGGTGCCGTGGGTAACAACAATACCATCGACCGTATCCAAGGTAAGAAGTTCATTGATGCGTTTGGCTAGGCGTAGCCAAATATCATGAGTCATATCGCAGCTATCTACTTGGGCGATTTGTTCTCCTGTAACATTGGCGATGGTGGCAAGAGATGGGATTTCGGTGATGAGACTATCAATCGTAAGTACTGCAGAGGTATAGCCAAGGGTGTCTGTATCACTGCTAGCAGTTCCAGCAATGGTACCACCTGTGCCAATAATAAGGATGTTTTTTTTCATAAAAGTCTCCTTTCTGAGAACAGTATCAAGTTGGCAGTATAATAAACTTATTTATATATATTCGGCACAGGATGCAATTTACCTTGACAGTTTTATAAAAAATAATGATTTTTTCTTAATTATCAGAGAACGTTTAAAATTAAAGCAAATTCCAATAGAAATTGAAGGCAGTGATGATTTATGTTTGTCACGGAACTGTCATGAATATCCTATACAATGTAAATAATGAAGTACATATACTAGATCTAGATTGTTTACAAATGCGAAGAGGTGACTTATGAATAATGATGAACAAGGCAGTAAAAATGAATGGCGCAATCATCCAATTGTAATTTTTACAGGAATACTAGTCATGTACACTGCTAGCCACTCTATTATTGCCTTATTTAATTGATAGAAAAATGTTTTTATTTTGAAGTGATAGTAAAAATTGCTATTTAGTCATAAATTTGTCACATTTTGATGATATAGTTAAGATAATAAATAATAAGGCGGGGATTTTATGAACAACATAACAAAAAAGATAATGATTTTCTCATTAGCAGGTATCATGCAATTAGGTCTTGGTATCAGTGTAATGGAGGCTTCCCCATATTATGGTGATGATTCACCACGTATGGTACGATTAGACGATAGACATGATGAACATGATCGACGTCAACGGGAAGAAAATGAACGGCACGAACGAGAAATGCGGCGGCACGACTACGAAAGCGAACGAGAATGGCATGAACGTCAAGAAAGAGAAAATCAACGTCATGAGAATACGATGAACGAAATTGAAGCTGCTTTACTTGGCTTTATAGTTGGCTCAACAGTTAACAACTAACATACATGACCACCTGCTAAATTGGTTTTAACGTGCCACAGCAGGTGGCTTATTTGTACTCATATTGATTTATCCTTTATCACATTGGTAAATCCTTGATAGTGATGCAGACCTAGTGTTTCTTTGTAGTAAATATCTCATGCATAAAAAAATTATGGAAGGAGTTCAACTTTTGCTAGGTTGGAATTCTTCCATAGTTTTATTTTTTATGATATATTGAGATAATATAAGTACAAGTGTTACTTGAGTAAGGAGAACCTATGAAACTTTATTTTCGGTTATTAAGTTATGTAAAACCATATATTTTGCCCATTGTAGTTGCAATGTTATGCACCATTTTAGCTACTACCATCAATTTATATATTCCCAAAATCATTGGGGACATTATTGATAATGTACTAGCAACGAAAGACCTTTTTGCTCTCAATCACATTGCCATCGGTATCATCGTTCTCATTATCCTGCAAAGCGTTTTCTTATATGGACAATCTTATTTTATGGCATATGTGGGGCAGCATGTAATCATTGATATTCGTCGAGCCATTTATCAACATGTGCAAAGTCTGTCACTCTTGTTTTTTGAAACCCGTCAGGTGGGAACGATTATGAGTTATATTACCAATGATGTTAGTGTGTTGCAAAGTGCATTAGTTGATAATGCCATTGAGCTAGTGACTCAATCGGTCATGTTAATTGGATCCATTGTATTCATGTTTTATTTGGATTGGAAGTTATCGCTCATTACGTTTATTGGTTTACCCTTTATTATACAAGCAATCAGCGTTTCGGGGAAAAAATTACGCATTAAGAGTCGGGTGCTGCAAGAAAAAACTGCAGATATCACGGCTTTTCTGCAGGAATCCTTATCGTCAGTACGGGTGATTAAGTCATTTGTTCGGGAAGAGTACGAAATAAAGCGTTTTGATCATGAGAATCATCAAAACCTTCGTGCGCAAATGAAAACCGTACAAATCACCGCCATCATAACGCCCATTATTAATACTCTCAGTGCAATTGGTATAACAGGGATCATTTGGTATGGTGGGCATGAAGTGATCAGTGGGAAATTGACTTCTGGTTCCTTGATTGGCTTTTTAACCTATGCCACTAATCTTTCTAACCCGATAAAACGCCTTAGTAATGTCTATGGCAATATTCAAAGGGCGCTAGCTGCTGCGCAACGCGTATTTGATATTTTGGACCTGGAACCTGATATCAAAGATTTGCCGATGGCTACAACCTTGCCTGCCATTAACGGACATGTCGCCTTTCATAACGTGACATTTGAATATAAGCAAAATGAACCAGTGCTACACAACCTTTCTTTTGCAGCCCAACCAGGACAAATGATTGCCTTAGTTGGACCGAGCGGTTCTGGTAAAACCACCATTGCAAATCTGATTCCCCGTTTTTACGATCCAGTAGGGGGCTATATCACTATTGATGATGTGAATATTAAAGAAATCACCTTGACTTCACTACGTGAACAAATTGGAATTGTACCACAAGAAACCTTTTTATTTAATGGTACAATCTATGACAATATTTTATATGGTGATTTGAGTGCCTCTCGCGAAGCAGTGATCGCCGCTGCTAAAACGGCAAATGCTCACCAATTTATTTTGGAGATGCCCAAGGGGTATGAGACTCCCATTGGCGAAAGAGGGTCGACATTATCCGGTGGGCAACGTCAACGCATTGCCATCGCTCGTGCCGTCTTAAAAAACCCGCAAATATTGGTGCTGGATGAAGCTACTTCGGCATTAGACACGGAAAGCGAAGTATTGGTACAAGAAGCATTAAATAAGCTCATGGCTGGACGTACATCCTTAGTCATTGCCCATCGCTTGTCAACCATACTACAAGCGGATTTAATACTAGTAATGGAAAAAGGCGTAATTGTGGAGTCGGGCACACATCATGAATTAATGAATCGTGATGGGTTATATAGTAAGTTGTACCACATCCAATTCCAAACAAAAACGCTATAATTACCAATGATTCAAATGCCACCATAGCTTTTTAGTATTTTAATGTCTGGTAATTAAATTTAGAGCGATAAAACCCCTGGGATAGTTATATCCCAGGGGTTTTATGTCATACTAGAAGACAATTTTAACTTATATTTTAAATTGTCGTACCGCCGCTTGTAACTCTTCAGCCATGTTGGCCAATGCTTGGCTGGACGATGCGATTTCTTGTATGGATGCCGATTGTTCTTCGGTAGCGGCTGATACAGTCTGCGTTTGTCCTACTGTACTCTTACTGACGGTAGCGATTTGTTGAACAGCTAAAACAACTTGCTGGCTATCGCCAGCCATTTGTTGGACTGTCTGGGAAATACCTTCTATTTGGGAAGATACTGTATTGACAAGCCCTACTATTTCCACAAATGTCTTTCCGGCAGCGTTTACAACTTCCGTCCCAGTCTTAACATCCTGTACGCCGGTATTCATCGCAACAACTGCTTTTTCGGTATCCGTTTTAATCTCGCCGATAAGTAAGGCTATTTTTTTAGCAGCTTCCTGAGACTGTTCTGCTAATTTGCGGACTTCTTCAGCCACTACGGCAAAACCTCTCCCTTGTTCTCCAGCTCGGGCTGCTTCAATTGCTGCATTTAAAGCTAATAGATTGGTTTGGCCAGCGATACCAGAGATCGCCTCGACAATTTGACCGATTTCCTGGGAACGCTCGTTTAGCTTACCAACCGCATTGGCAACAATCAGTGAAGATTCTTCAATGGATGCCATTTGAGTAACAGCTTGATTAACAATCGCGCTACCGGATTTTGCGGATGTAAAGGTTTTATCGGTTACCACAGCCACGGTATTAGCATTGGCAGCAGCTTGTTGCATACCAGCTGACATTTCTTGAACCGTAGCTGATGCCTCATTGGCTGTAGCCAATTGTGCATCAGCATCTCGCGCTACTTCGGTTATGGATGCGGCAACCTGATTGGAGGCTTGAGCAGATTGTTCCGTGCTGGCTGTAAGTTGTTCTGCCGATGCCGCCAAGGTTTCGGCAGAGGTAGTAATTTTTTTGAGGACACTACTGATACTGCTAATCATTTTATCCATGGCTCGTGACAAATCACCGATTTCATCCTGAGCGTGTAGATATTTCTCAGAAAGTTTAAAACTAAAATCACCACCAGCTATCCGATTTAAAGCTGCGACAGCTAACTTAAGTGGGGTAGATACCGATCGTGTAACTTGAAAGGCAGTTCCTAAACCGATAATGACTGAAACAGCCGTCAATATCAGCAAGGATGTTTGTGCCTTGTGACCAGCAGCTTGGGCAACGTCAAAACTGCTATCCATTTGTTTTTCCCTAAATTTAGCGTAGTCGTCGATTTTATTGCGGATGTCTGTAGAAGCCGGTGTTAATTCATTCCCCATTACCGCGCTTACTTCATCCATTTTTCCTGCCCGTTTCAGGGGAATGAGTTTTTCCGTAACTACTTTTTTGTATTTATCATCCATGGTTTGTATGTCGTTAGCAAACTGTTTGCCCTCTGCTAACGTAGATTTGTCAAGCAATTCTTGTATGATCTCGTTATCTTCTTTATCCAGTTTATTATAATCGTCAATGAAAGAGTCTTTGTCGGTAATGATAAATCCACGTATTGCCGACACTTTTAATCCACTATTTTCTGCCAATTTACTAGTTTTTTTCATTAAAATCAGAGAGCTATCTTGTAATCTATCACTAGTAGCATTCATGTCCCTAATTAAATAAATCCCGATACCGCTGGAAATTACCATGATCGTTAGAACAATAAGATAGCCTGCTGTAATCTTTGCGCCAATTTTCATAACACACTCTCCCTTATATTAATTACATATAATTAGCATCATAGTTTTCAGGGGTTTCCTCCTTTTGAGACATTGTATTGAAAATACAGAATTTATTGCTAATTTCGACAAAAAATCCCCATATACCTGCTACCCGAAATTTTTTTAACTTTTTAGATCAGCATGCTGGGTATATCTATTGGCATTTTCTTCGGCAGCTATCGCCGATGTCGTTAGCTATGGTAGAGGTACTTTTAACCTAATTCTAACCTTCATTTAATCAGGGTGTAATATTTGCTTGGTATTCTATAGTTAGATCAAAAATCACAGAGGGGGAATGGTCATGAACAATAATTTTATTACAACGGTCAAAAACACTTGGGAAAACCATAAAAAACAGATGCACCGCATTGTTATAGTGATAGCACTGCTCGCTATAGTTGCGGCAGGTTTCCAAACGATGTTTAGGGTAGAAGGCGTGGTAACAGGGATTGACAATTCAACTATTACCGTGACAAGTTTCTTTAGAACCCAGACGGTAGACTTGACAGGTGCGCCAGCGAATGCTGGGACGATTAAGGTAGGCGACAAAATAAGAATACAAAAAAATCTGCAGGGAAATGTTTTATATATTACTACAGATAGCTTACATAATGGAAAAAAACATGGCGATGGTAGAGATAAAAATAAATAGCAGGAGGACTACATAGGTAATTGGTGTAGAAAGGGATATGTATGGTAGTTTGCAAGTGTTCAAGGAAATAGTCTTTGGCGACGTAGTTTCGGTATAAATTGCATAAACCAGTGGACAACCGAGGAAAGATAGCCAACATAGTGCATTAATTTCATATAATGATGAACCACAGTAATTCAACCTTTCTGGTGAAAGTAGCTTGTAGCTATTTTCACTTTTTTATTGCGCCTATGCTAGGTGCAATAAAAAAGCCTTCGCAGAACCTGCGAAGGCTTGAATTTACTGGTGACACACCGGGGAATCGAACCCCGAACCTACTGATTAAGAGCCCGTGAAAGGCTATTTTATACGTGCCAATCGTGTTTAATCCGTCTAAATTTCATATCATTTCGTCCTTGCGGTATTCTGCATCTTAGAATATACCACTAAGTTTAGCAGTACGAATAGCAGTCTATTGTCACTACCATTACTTCTATACCACTCCACCTAGTGCTCGAATACGGGTTTTAGCCAACTCAACAGTCGCTTTATTCTCAGGCACATTTACAATAAGTGTACGATAATTATCAATAGCTTCCTGATATAACTGTTTTTGTTCATATGCAGTACCTCTATTAAAATAAGCCTGTGTATACTTAGGATTTACTTCAATCGCCTTATTATAATCAGCAATAGCTATATCAAACTGCTTCTTCTTAGCGTACTCCAGTCCTCGACAATGATATGCATATGCATAATAGGGGTCGATTTCTATTGCTTTGCTATAGTCTGCTATAGCTGAGTCGCCTTTACCCATTTTACCAAAAATATATCCACGCCAAGCGTATGCAAAAGCATATTGGGGATTTATTTCAATGGCCTTATTAAAATCGTTCAGTGCTAAATCAATTTTTCCTCTATTCGAATATGCTTCTCCGCGTTTTGCATAAGCAACAAAGTCATTAGAGTTATGATTTATTACATTAGTTAAATCAACAATCGCTTGGTCATTGGGGTTAACGGCTGGTCGATCCTCGACGGCAAGTTTAGCCTCGTCTGGAATGGTAAACGGCTCAATTTCATCATACCTGGTCATAGTCATGTGCATACGCATCTGCATATTGCTAAACATCTCTTTTAGTTGTTCCTTCTTTTCATCAGGTATAGCAGAGCCTTCTACCAGTTTTGCACCAAACCTTTGCATAAAATCGGACATATCCATGTCCACGCTGGAAAGAGTCATCGTATTTTTATCTATGGTAATCGTATAAGTTACGTCGCCTATTGAACTAATAAGTTCATCTGTTAAGTTAACTTTTGCTAAATCTAAAGTACCTACGTTTTTCTGCAGCGTTTCTCTTAAAAATTTTCCGTCCATGTTAGCTTCAATCACAACAGTATTTTGGCTTTCGCTTATTATACTGGCGATTTTTACTTGCTTCAGAAAATTTTCATACTCCTTATTCTGGATAAATGTTCCAATGGGTGAAGATTGTTTATGCCACTTACCGTCGGCATAGGTATATACCAGTATTTGAGTTTCTGATTGCTCTATGTACTGGAGAGATGTGATATGCGTCTGGAGATTTGTGATAAGCTTCTCATTATCGCTGACCGAAAACAATATATCCATTTTGTTTTTAGCCAACAGTGGCTTATTAAAGATATCCATATCAAAGTTGATTGTGCTTTTCATGCTCTTACCCTGAGCAGCCATAGCCATATCGAGCGCCATGATTACATGATAGTTCTTGACAAGTGCCATCTTTTGCTGAGTCATGACCACCATTTCTTTAGCATGGTCTTTCGATTCTGCGGAAGCAATTGAAGTAATAAACAACACTAGCAAGCAAAACACAACTGCTATGGATACACGAATTTTCATTATGTTCTTACCTCCATTATCAAAATTGACAATCCATTCTCATTATAAAGTATTTCCCCAATACATGTAAGAATAGGTTTTTTGTGCATTATTTTTACATTTAAAAATACAAGTAAATAGTTGGATAGGAGCTCAAAGCTGGTATTACCCCTCAATAAATCAATAAAAGGACATTTACAAGTTTGAATAATGTCCCTTCGTCTTTTTTCTCTCAACTTATATATGACTTTTTACATAAGACTTTATTATCGGGCACACGGATATTAATTTCTGACTAATAGGCGAGAGCCTTTTGCACTAGGGTAAAGAAAGAGGTTAGTTGTTTTTTGGGGACGCTTAACAGACCTTTTATGGATAAATAATAATGTTTTCAACGCTAGCTTAGACTGTACCGCCTAAAGCACGAATCCTAGTTTTTGCATTTTGAATTGACTGTGTATCCTTGGGTGATACATTTGTAAGCAACATTTTATAGGTATCAATTGCTTCCTGGTATTGCTGTTGTTTTTCATAGGCTGTACCTTTGTTAAGATATGGTTTGGTATATTCTGGGTTTAATTCTATTGCCTTATTAAAATCCTCAATAGCCAGGTCATATTGACTTCTTAAAAGGTAGATATAACCTCGGTTATTATAAGCAATCGCATAATTAGGGTCGCAATTTATGGCTTGATTATAATCCTCAAAGGCCAAATCAGTTTGATTTTTTATACTGCGGTTAATGTATCCTCTCTCTAGATAGGCGGCGGCATAATTTGGATTTATTTCTATAGCTTTAGCAAAATCACTAATAGCGTCATCATAGCGTTGTTGCTTTTCATAGGCCATTCCACGCTTATAATACGCAATTGCGTCATTAGGATTGCTTGCAATTGCTTGCATCCAATCAATTATCGCTTGTTCATTTTGGTCAACGACTGGTCGCCCCTCGTCTGCAAAAGCTACTGAAATACTGCTTAAAACAATGATAAGTAAAGCAATTAAAACTTTTTTCAAAAGTATTCCCCCTTCTCATTTAAACGAATTCCATACTCACTACATTATCTATATTATCCATATTTTTCAATATTCCTTCAAAACAGTTTTATATTAGTTGCGCAGTTCTTTATTGCCAAGCCTGGAAAAAACGCCATATTATATGTAACCGCCCTACTTTAGGGGGCATTTTGTTTCTAAATGGTGTTCAAAAAATGGGTTCTTATTTTCCTTCTTCATATTTATTTTGCTTTTACCAACTAAAATAAATTTCTGTGATCTTTGTCCTAGAGAGGTGGTAAGCAATGACTAATTAACAGTTGCTTGACTCTATCCCTACGGCAGATATTTTGAAGGCACTGGTGAGACGTGAGGGTGTTAATTACGTACATATGCAAAATGATAATATCCATTGTTTGATGATTAATAATCATTTTGTTGGTCTTGGTGCAGGATTAAGTGAATTTGATTGTGTTAATAAAGGAAGTGCCAGCAATGGTTAAATATAATTGGATCGAGAGTAGGGGCAAGACTCCTGCTTTCTCTATATTAAAACCATGGTGTAGGTTTTTGCTATTCGCTTATTATGCTTTAGGGCTTTAGTTTTATAGGCAGATGATAATTAATAAATATCACTTAATAAACGCAAACAAAACCAATCTATACTATAGTCCAAGGAATTTTCAAACTTTTATCTTATCAAAGAGGAATATAAAAAAGATTTGGATAATAATAACAATAATACTTTGGTTTTGTAAAAACAGGCATATTTTAAGGAGAATAGAATGATACGTTTATTGGAATCAATTATCTTTGGTGTATTTATGAGTTTTGCCTTTTATAAATTGGGATATATAGATAAATGTCAGGTACGAAAATTTACAATAATATTTATTATTGCTAGCATTCTGTTAGATATTTTTAATTATTATGTCTTCGGCTTTCCACTTTTTTAAGTGATAATTAATACAATTTTCAAAATCAAACTTAGTAAAGTGACTGACTCTTGGTGTAAAATACTAAGGCTTTTTATTTTGCTTTGAATGATGTTTTAAATGTAACAATAGATCATAGTCTAACACTACATTGATAATGCGCTGATAATGGGCATTGATAGCGTAAACTATAGTTATGTTTTAATTATATTTACAATAGGCGTGTAATGTCTAGAATCTATATTTACAAATGGTAGGTATCCTGATATTATAAAACCATGAAAATATATCAGGGAGAAGGCGGGTATTTCATGGGTAAAATAGCTTATATCAGGGTATCGACTATTGAACAGAATGAAGGCCGACAGGTTGAAATGATGAGACCGTACAATATTGACGAAACCTTTATTGAGAAGGCAAGCGGTAAAGATACTACAAGGCCAGAACTTACAGCTATGCTTGATTATGCTAGAGCAGGTGATACGGTTTATATTGAATCATTCAGCCGATTAGCGAGAAATACAGTACACCTGCTGAACCTCATTGAGACTATGGGTAATAAGGGAATCAAAGTTATCAGCCTTAAAGAAGGTATGGATACCAGCACACCAGCAGGCAAACTCATGCTTACTATGATTGGTGCAATAGCTACATTTGAACGTGAGAACCTATTGGAAAGACAGCGGGAGGGCATAGCATTGGCGAAGGCAGAAGGCAAATATAAAGGCAGAGTTGCAAAGGAATTACCTGCAAACTTTGAAGAAATATATAACCAATATAAAACTAGAGGAATTACAAAAAGCAAAATGGCTGAACTATGTGAAGTCAGTAGGCCAGTAATGGATAGATTGCTGAAAGAGTACAAAGAAAAAGCATAGGTAGAGAACAGAGAGGCACTACATACAATTGTGGTGCTTCCCTTATGTCATACAAGAATATAGGCTAGTGTTCGGTAACTGGTAGGGGGGGCTGTCCTATGATAGCCTACAGAGCATTGCTAGGGGGTGTGGGACGGGAATTTGCTCCGCAAAATTTATCTATCCCCTCACACCTATTTTCTCTCTAAATTCCTTTTTGAAATTATCAATAATTACTTTGAATTTTTTTCTAAAAATCATACCACTAAGGCAAATATATTACCCCTCATGGTTATATCCGAAATATCAATAGGAATCACAAAGAACTAGCATAATAAAACGATTTTAAGGAGAATGGAATCATGATACGAACAAACGCCGAAAGAGAAACTATCATTCGGTTTGATCGAGCAGAAGATACCTGCAGTATTTATACTGCCGACAAAACAATAATGACCAGACTGGATAAGCCGTATAAATGTACCAAGGAATATGCTGATAGTGAAGGCGTATACGCCAAAGAGTACACAACAAACAAGAGGTTAATATCCTTTAGGACTGATGCAAACTATAAGCCTGAATATGTACCACAGCGAATAGTAAGCCCTGAGCAGGTGGCACGATTACAACAGGCGCGACAGCAGAAGAATATAATTTTTGCTTCAAATTCCTTCTAAAAACTAATTATCCCATACATAAAATTGACAATTAAAAAGCAAAATATTACTGTCTACGTAAATCTGGTTATGAAAATTTACTCAACGTAATAAAGACCGTCTGTAACAATATCAAGCCATGAGGACGATGGTTTGATATTGCATAGGCGGTCTTTATTCGTTGTTGCCGACAAAGCAAACATTTTTTTATCCGGTAAGCATGTATAAAAATGAAAATAAAAAGGCAATATACAAAGGTAATTCTCTCCCTAGAGAATTTTACGATAATGATCGTCTATAACGACATGTTAAGCTCTTGCAATTTGTGGCTTAACATCTTGTATAGGCGATCTTTATTTATGTCCTGATATTCGATAAATTGGGAGAATGTTCACTTAGGATTTACAACCAGAATAAAACTCGTTATAATGGGCATATAAACAAATATAGCCGTCCCTGCTCGAAACAAGGACGACTTCTGAATACTAGAGGTTATTGTGCAATATTTGATACAGCATTGCTAGTGCCAGTACAAGCTTGCTTGAAACTACGAGGGAAAAGTGTTTAGTTTCTAAGCGCATAATATCACCTCCATTATTCAGTTTTAAAGAGGGTCAACCAGTGAGATGGTTGTCCCTTTTGCATTTTATCAATTAACGAAGGATATGGCAATGAAGCAATGACGATACAATGTTATTTGGTACAAGGGGTCTCGCCCCATGCCCATCAAGCTAAGAAAAGTTAGGTACCTCTTCAAACTTACTGTCACGATCTATTGGGTTGATATTATAGTAATATCAAATTTTAGACATGAAAAATAAACCCGAACTCAAGATATTTTTAAAATAGAATTCGGAGCCTAGAGTTATGCTACTTTTTTATCGGATATGGTATACTGATATACAATACCCAGAATGTCAAAGACCGTTTTTTTCTCATAGCGATGAGATTTTCGTCCGTTTTTCTGTAGGAGGTGAAACAGGCGAAGGAGGATTTTTGATAGCTCTTGGGTATCTTTTTTTAAGGATTGATAAAAGAGTGGAAAAAAATCTTTGATCATATAAATAGCCTTATATTCACTGAGCTCTTGTTTCTTCATTTTGATAAGTAATTGGCGCATCTGAAACATAGTGGAGGAACAGAGTAAAATGCTAATGAGTTGCCCATACAGATGACATTCGAAACGCTCTCGTTTGATCTCTTTACACTGCTGGATTTGAAAAAAAGATTTCCAAGTCTTAAAAATTAATTCTACTTGCCACCTTAAAGAATAAAGAAGATGAACTTCTTCTGTTGGTACAAATTCCGATGGAGTATTCGTAATGTAAACGTTGATACCACTTAATCGTTTACTACGTTCTTTATATACAATGCCTTTCTTTTTCTCTTTTGTGGCTTGATTCTCTAATCGTTTTTTTGTCTGCTCTTCCGTCAGTCGATGGATGATAACTCGGGTTGCTAATTTTTGCTGCATTCCAATATAGGCATCCGAAAGTTCATACGTTTCACCCGGTTTTAATTGTAGTAGCATATTTTCTAGATCCAATAGGATGTACTCCGATTGTTTCTTTATAACTCCATTCTTAAAAACTTCGGGATGGTCATTCTTTTGATAAATTCGAGTATTTAATTTTAAGCGCGAAATGTAATAGGCACCTTTTTCATCCACTTTATCAAGATCCTTAAGGTCGAAATACCCTAAATCCCGAATACATAAATCTTTTGGTTGTACCGTTTGTAAGCAAATAGTGCCATAGGTTTTATCATTTTGTTTTCCAGGCCCAACATCAACATGTAAAAATTCACCACTGAGTAAATCATACTCTAACTGAATTTTTACACCAGCTGTATGACTACTCCCTCCTGATCCTTGATAGATATGGGTAAAGGTATCAGGAAGCTGAAAGATAGTGGAATCTAACAAGCGAATACGCTGGAAAAGAGAATTATAATGATGTGGGAGGGCTGTAGATGTATGCAGTTTTTGAATCAGAAGATGAGCAAATACCTGTTTAAGAAACTGTACGGCTGCAGGATTAAATCGTTGATTAATTCCTTCTGGACTCATCAATACCCCTGTAGAAGATTCGAGTTGACTACATAGCTGTGTTAAAGAAGTAATTGCTACCCTTTGACTTAACCATACGCATAACGCCACTAAATCCTGAGCTTGATACTTACTCTTCCTTTGGACAAAACCTACCCTTTTAGCCAACTGATCAAGTGTATGCGGATTTAAATGTTGGTATAGTTCTTGTGAGAAGAGAGCCAATTCGTCTGAAATCGTATGATTCATAAAAAGATATCCTTTCTATAAAGTAATATGCTTATAGAAAGGATATCTCATTTTTTCGTTTTGGGGTATTGGTTTTTCTTACCTTGATGGGCATGTGGCGAGACCCCTTGTACCAAATAACAT
>Ga0224527_1000130_pt1 | contig 56935 bp, 42 predicted proteins | sample CBST0metaG_FD_179882 | JGI IMG/M metagenome (GOLD analysis project Ga0224527, IMG submission 179882) | Peat soil microbial communities from Stordalen Mire, Sweden - C.B.S.T0 | ecosystem: Environmental > Terrestrial > Soil > Wetlands > Peat | place: Sweden: Norrbotten County, Stordalen Mire...
GTGTTAGGCACGCCGCCAGCGTTCGTCCTGAGCCAGGATCAAACTCTCCATAAAAGTTATATTTATGAAGAACCTTGATGGCTCTTTTAAAAAACTTGTTTGTGTTACTCAGTTTACACTAAGCAACTTTGTTGGCACTCGAAACGAGTACCGCACATCTGGCTTATTTCAATCTTACTTACATTGTTTAGTTTTCAAAGAACACCTTGGTTTTCTAAGTTACTTGTTCAGCGTAATGTTTTCTGCAATAACTCGTTTTGCAACTTATTATTACTTGTCCGCATCACCGTCACCAGCAACTCGTTTATAATACCATATGTATTATGTACAAGTCAAGTTTTTTTATTATATATATTTTCATTAAAGAATTTGGATTCAGATCGTTAACCATAAAAATCTGTTACGTGTAAGGTTGAAGCACTGGTTAGATGCTGAATAACCAAATTCTTTAATACATCTCATATAGCAAAAAACATCTAGTATCATACAATAAACACCTTAAATAAAATTAATAAAATGACTCCTGGTAATCCTAAAAAACCGGCAACCAGAGCCGTGATGGGGTTGATCGGAATGTTAAAACCAATATGTATCCCCACAAAATTTAATAGCCATAGCATAACACCACCAATTAACGCGTTATAAACCAGACGAAATATAAGTTTGATTGGCATTAAAAACATTCGTCCTACTAGATATATTAATAAAATACCAAAAGCATAAGCTAAAACAACATTAGCTTCCCCAAATACAGGCGGCATCTTTATCCCTTCCCCCTCTCATGTGATCCATTTTTTCTCGTATGCAGGATATGTTACATAAAAGATTCTACATGGCAATCGTCAGGAATGGAAGATAGGGCTCCGCGCAGCCTTACGTAGGGAGCAAGCGATGCCCTATCTTCTGTTCCTGGCAAATCAGCAATATAGATGTTAATTATTTAATGCAACCTATATAGAATATAGTATATTAGAAACCTAAGCCTAATATGATAAAAAAACCAGAGTTTTTTTACTCTGGTTTTTCATCATTAAGATTTCATCTTTTAAGCAATATTTTAAGGAACCATTGTTTCATTTTTACTAACGCCCACATCTGCAGGCGTTACATATGACGAAGATACGATCCCTGCGTTACGGGCTTGCTTTAATAGATAAACATATTTTTTTTCTGCTGCTTGCATCAAATATACAGCATGATCAATCAAATCTTGATCCGCCGATACCGTATTATAGTAGTATTGGGCATTTAACCATTCACGCCGAGCTTCTTCCACTACCACAACCAATGGCGGTAATTGCTTTGGGCCCATATTCTCGCCATTGGTTAGGTAGTGTTGTACTCTTTGTAATGCATTTGTTAGGTTCATGTGCATTCCTCCTGTTAAGGCTATTTTTGCCAAAGTTAACAGGATTTAAACATGATTTGCATTACATATCGCGACGATTTTCCATTGCTTTGGATAAAGTAACCGCATCAGCATATTCCAAATCGCCACCAATGGGTAAACCATGAGCAATGCGCGTAACTCTCACACCAAGAGGCTTTAACAATCTAGAAATATACATAGCTGTAGCCTCACCCTCTACATCCGGGTTGGTAGCCATAATAACTTCTGAGATACCGCCCAATTGTATACGAGCTAACAACTCTTTGATACGAATATCATTGGGACCAACACCTTCTAACGGCGATAATTGCCCATGTAGAACATGATACCGTCCATGATATTCACGGGTGCGTTCCATAGCTGCCACATCCCGCGGCTCTTCCATTACGCAAAGCACAGTAGTATCTCTAGCTTCAGCCTGACAAATTTTGCAGGGATTACAATCGGTTAAATTAAAACAGACATCACAATAACCAACCTTTTCTTTAGCTTCGATAATAGCTTGTGCCAAGCCTTCTGCTCGCGCTTTATCCATTTCTAAAATATAGTAGGCCAATCGTGCAGCGGTTTTTGATCCGATTCCCGGTAAAGAGCGAAATTGTTCGATCAATTTGGCCAGTGGCGCTATATATTGCACAGTTTAAAACATTCCTGGTGGTAGATTCAGGCCACCAGTCAGCTTGCCCATCTCCTGCGCCATCATATCATCCACTTTTTTAAGAGCTTCATTCACAGCTGCCGCTACCAAATCTTCTAGCATTTCAATATCTTCTGGATCCACAGCAGTAGGATCGATTTTCAATGATTGAATTTGTTTTTCACCACTAATAACTACTTTTATTGCACCGCCGCCTGCAGATACTTCCATAGTACGGGTTTTAAGTTCTTCCTGTAGTTTTGCCATGTCGCCCTGCAATTTTTGCACCTTTTTCATCATACCAGCCATATTACCCATGTTTCCCATATTACCAAACATTATCTTATTCCCCCTTATATTATTCTTTTTTTGTAACTTTACCACCAAACATATCTAAAGCCTGACGCACAACAGGATGCTCTGTCCCTTCGGGAGGTAAAGCACTGCTCACTGCCTTAGGTTTAGATGATGCTGTCGTCTTTGCTTTTGGGGTCGCGGCTACTGTTCCCAGTATACAACAAAGGTGCACTGTTTTTCCACACAATTGTGTTAATACTTTTTCAACAATCTCCCGGTAATCTTCTTTTTCCGTTCGTTCTTTTGGAAAAGCAGCTGCAAACTGAACAATAGCCTGCTTCTCATCCAGACTAACCAAATTTCCTTGAGACACACAAGCATGTACCGAACGTTTGCCCTTTGTTACTAATTCTTTAAGCATCTCATCCCATACTCGCTTAACGTCGCCAGAAACCTCAGCATTAACAGCTACCGCCTGCTCTTGAACAGTCGGTTGATGCTTTTGTTCCATCTGTTTTTTCAGCGGCTCTGCTACCGCACCTTGGGGTGGCACCGTCATTGCCACAGCACTAAGTTTGGGACGAGTTGTCAGGCGCATTGGTTCAGTCTCTTTAACGGCATATGATACTGGCTGGCATCCAGTTCCTGCCATCAAATGATTCTCTAACGCTACCACTCTTGCCAATAAAGATGCAAATTCACTCCCCACCGTACGACGACAAACAGATAACAATGTCATTTCTGCCGTAATCCGCGGTTCGGGTGCCCACTTGGCTTCATTGGCACCTTCATTTAATAGTTGAATCATTTGTATTAGTTCTTCGTGAGTAAATAATTCATCATGTTTTGCAAGCACTGTTCGATCATCACCATATAATTCTATACTATCAATCGTAGGTGCAGCTTTAAACAACATAATACTTCTAATATATAGCACTAGCTCAAGCAAAATTTGCCTTACATCTTTACCTAAGATAATTAATTCATTTAATGCTAATAACACTGCTTTGAAATCACGTTCTGCCAAAGAATCCACAATTTTCCATATCGCTTCATGACCAATAAGCCCCAACATCTGGCGTACCTTATCCACTGTTACTAGCCCATTTTCCATCGTAGTGCATTGATCGAGAATGCTAAGGGCATCTCTCAGTCCACCATCAGCATGAGAGGCGATTAGTTTCATCGCATCATCAGCTACCATCAATCCGTTGTGCTCAGCAACTTGAACTAAGCGTTGTTCAATTTCCTTGGCCCCAATGCGTCGAAAATCATAGCGTTGGCAACGCGAATGAATGGTCGCTGGTATTTTATGAGCTTCTGTAGTAGCCAAAATAAATACTACATGAGCAGGAGGTTCTTCTAATGTCTTGAGTAAGGCATTAAAAGCTTCAGTGGTTAACATATGTACTTCATCAATAATATATACTTTATATCGCCCATCTACTGGCGCAAACTTAACAGTCTCCCGCAATTCGCGAATTTCATCAATGCCCCGATTGGAAGCAGCATCAATTTCAAAAACATCCATCGATGTTCCATTGTTAATACGTTCACAATTAGCACACACATTACATGGTTCAGCCGTGGGACCATTAACACAGTTTAATGATTTCGACAAAATTTTGGCTGTACTAGTTTTACCAGTACCCCGTGGGCCCGAAAATAAATAAGCATGAGAAATTTTCCCGGATATAATCGCATTTTTTAATGTATTGCTAATATGATTTTGCCCTACTAAATTTTCAAAATCTTGAGGTCGCCACTGACGATATAACGCCACATAGGACATACAACTGCACCTCCTTACAACCTTATCTCTTATTCCACATTACTTTACTTTTTCCTGCATTACCTAAATTCCACAATATGAAATCTTTGTAAAAGGTTTGTAGTCGAACACATAAAGAGTGTCTCGTAAGCGCACTAAATCTTTTTCCATCAAGCTATGATACAATATCTTCTATCATAACCAAAAAGCAACCAGAAATTCTGGTTGCTTTTTTTATAAAATTTATTCTTTTAGCGTCGGACCACGACACAAGTCAGGCACCCTCGCGGCACATAAAAATTGTCACTTACCGCTGCTTCCTTCCGGATCTGACGGGGTTCATGAGTTTCCATTGCGCAAGACCCAACTTTTGCCGTGGTCCCACTCTAAAATAAATAAAAGGCTAAAACGCTAAATTTTATGCCAATCAAAACTTTATCAGCACTCTTTATTACTGACAGCACTATTAAAATATAATGGCGGAGAGAGAGGGATTCGAACCCTCGGTACAGTTGCCCGTACACACGCTTTCCAGGCGTGCTCCTTCAACCGCTCGGACATCTCTCCGGGTTAAACACTAACAATATTTATATGGCGGAGAGGGTGGGATTCGAACCCACGAGACCTGTTACAGCCTACTCGATTTCGAGTCGAGCGCCTTCGACCAGCTCAGCCACCTCTCCGTAGTCCGATCGTCAATAAGGGCTCATATATATATATCAATAATTGTTATATCTTTTTTTGTTTTCGGCGACTACGAAAGAATTCTTTCATAATTTCCGAGCACTCATCAGTTCTTACCCCTGATGTAACCATCATTGAATGGTTTAAAGCACTATTTTGAGTTACATTAAAAATTGACTCAACCGCCCCAGCTTTATAATCAGCACTGCCGTACACTAAACGGTCAATACGACTCATCACTAATGCACCAGCGCACATGGGACACGGCTCTATGGTAACATATAATGTAGCCCCCGTCAAACGCCAGCGTCCAAGCTTTTGGCAAGCCTCACGAATGACAATCATTTCAGCATGGGCTGTAGCATCATGCCAGCTTTCTCGCATATTATGCCCACTAGCCACAACCTGACCTTCTACAATTAGTACAGCTCCAATTGGTATCTCACCAATATTATAAGCCTTTCGAGCTTCGTCCAGGGCTAATCCCATGTAAAAACTATCATCTACCATCCGGTTCACCACACAAAATAAATGGTGCGCCCGGGGGGACTCGAACCACCGGCACACGGTTTAGGAAACCGTTGCTCTATCCGCCTGAGCTACGGGCGCAGGATATAATTCAATATGGTGACCCCGGCAGGATTCGAACCTGCGGCCTCTTGATTCGTAGTCAAGCGCTCTATCCAGCTGGGCTACGGAGTCACGATTTTCGTTAAGCCTATCGGCTCTTCGACAAAGAGTATCTTACCATAACTAAATTAGTAAGTCAACATTATTTTTCTTTCCAATTTATTCTTTTAATTGCAAAAGTTCTTGCAATTAACTTTTTCATTGGTTGCTATTAGCACATAGAAAATGTGGATAACTTTATCCACATTTCTTTATCCACAGTTTTTTCACCATTTTTCTATCAAAAACCCTTTATTCTTAGGAATTCCCATATTAGTTTTCCCAACTTATCCACAATTATCACTGCTTTGTTAATAAGTTTGTTGATAACTTTATGACCTGTGTATAACACAAGTGACTTTTGTCAATAGAAGTTAAGATTTTTTCTTTAGCATTTTCAATTACGGATACCAGCTCTAATTTCAGCCTCCCGACATAATTCTTCCTGACTATTAATCACCTTGCCTCTTCTAAAGGTGTGTCTATAGTTTCCATTATTTTTCATAATATAAGCTTTGCAGTTATCTTTTAGCATAGTCGCTAGTATATTTTTCACCCGCATAACAATTTGTGGATCATCAATCGGAAATAACAATTCAACTCGCTCGCTTAAATTGCGCTTCATCCAATCCGCACTGGATAAATACATTTCTGATTTACCACCATTAGCAACATAGATAATGCGATGATGCTCTAGAAAGCGCCCCACAATACTCCGCACTGTAATATTCTTACTGACCCCCTCTATACCTGGTATTAGAGTGCAAATGCCGCGAATTATCAGCTCAATTCTAACGCCTTTATGAGAAGCTTCATACAATTTCAAAATAATTTCTCTATCTAATAAGGAATTCATCTTAGCAATAATATGTCCACCCTTGCCAGCTTCAGCAAACTGGATTTCACGATCAATCAATCTTTTTAAATTTGCTCGTAAACCTAGCGGGGCAACAATCAATTTTTCCCATGAAACTGGCTTATAATAACCTAACAACATATTAAAAAAACGACAAGCATCAATTCCAATTTGTTTATTAACAGTGAATAAACTCATATCAGAATACAACAGAGCTGTCATGTCATTATAATTACCTGTCCCCATATGTACATACCGTCTAATAAGACCCTCTTCTCGCCTAGTGATCAATGCGATCTTAGCATGTACTTTTAAACCTGCCATACCATAAATAACATGACACCCTGCTTCTTCTAGGCGGCGACCCCATAAAATATTATTTTTTTCATCAAATCGAGCTCTCACTTCTATTACAACCGTCACTTGCTTGCCATTTTCTGCGGCCTTTATCAAAGCCTCTACAATAGAAGAATTGCCACTTACCCTATATAGTGTTTGTTTTATATCTAACACATTAGGATCGACAGCTGACTGACGTATAAAATCTGCAACCGGCGCAAAAGACTCATAAGGGTGATTTAATAAAATATCTTTTTCCTTGATAATGTCAAATAAATTTCTTCCGTCCTTAAGTTCTATGGGAATTTGCGGCGTTAGAGGTCTGTAACGCAAATAATCAAAGCCAGGCATATTGCTCACCTTCATAAAACAAGCAGTGTCAATCCGACCAGTAATTTCATATACATCTTGATTTGTAATCTTAAAAATATCCATTAAAAATTTTTTTGAAAAGTCATTATTAGTTTTACCAATTTCCAAACGAACTGTTGCCCCACGGTTACGCTGCCTTAGAGAATTTTCTACTTCAACTAATAAATCTTCAGCCTCTTCACCATTAATCAACAAATCAGCATTACGAGTAATTCGAAAAGGTATCACTTCTTTAACAGCATAACCATTAAATAAATAAGAGCAATAACTGATTATGATATCTTCTAAAAAAACAAATGTCTTTCCAATTTCTTGTCCCGGTACCTCAATAATACGGATCAATACCCCAGGCACTGGAATAATTGCGATTTGATTTTCTTCCATGTCTTTCGTCAGTAACACAACTAAATTCAAGCTTCGATTGGAAAGTAACGGAAAAGGATGGCTAGAATTGATCGCTAAGGGGGTTAGCAGAGGATAAATAGCATTGTGAAAATAATTATTTATCCATTCTTGCTCCGTCCCTGATAATTGTTCAATTTTCCTAAAAAATATACCTTCATCTTCCATATAATAAATGATTTTTCTTAAAAAACGGTACTGCTTTTGCACTAACTTACGTACACCCTGTTCAATTAGACTCAATTGTTCGGTAGCATTACGGCCAGTATCATCTTGTTTATTGATACCACTTTCTACTTGTTGCTTTAAACCAGCAACTCTAATCATAAAAAATTCATCCAAATTAGAACTTGTAATTGCAATAAATCTCAATTTTTCTAATAAAGGTTTAGTAAGAGAATTGCCTTCATTTAAAACTCGTTCATTAAACTTAAGCCAACTTAATTCCCGGTTTAGAAAATTTTGTTTGTCATCAAACATATTGCCACCCTGCTTATGTTAAATTAACGTTCGTTAATCTTTATCATTCGTGATATTTTCTTATTTCTCCTGTTATTTATCGACAATATTTGCTATTGATTGTTATGTTCTTGTAAATTACAAATATTTTTTTATGTTCTAGCGATAGTTACAGAAAACACCTCTTCATATGATAGTGTTTTATCACTTTCTATTATACGAAGAGGTGTTTTATATTATTTATAACCTATTGAGAAAAATGTTAACAACCTTAGTTGTATCAGCTGAAAGATTTAAGGTTCAAGCAAATTGAGTTGTCCTATTGTTGGGAGAACTGTGGAATTATATTAACTTTATCCTTTTGTTTTCTAATTTTATTTTTTACTTTTTCAACTTTTATCTTTTGCTTTTCTTGTCGCTTTAGCAAATCTTTATTGACTTGTTCCTTGATGACCTCTTCATCCTTTGCAATTGTTTTTTTTATTTCACGAAGTTCAGCTAAAACTTCTTTCATTTTTGAATGCAGTAATTTTGTCTCAGATTTAAGCCTAAGTTTATCTTCAATACTAAGATCATTAATGCTTTTTATACTATTAGTCATTATTGTTGTAACATTACAGATTTTATTAATAATACTCTTATCAATTATACTTTCAATTTTTGACTCTCTTTTTATTTTACATAAATTTTGAACATAACTTGTTGAAACTCCAATTTTTTGTGCAATTTCTTCATAACCTATTTTATTTTCTATTGCTTCACCATTAAGTTCTTGATATAGATCACAAATTGCTACTGTTTTTTCATCTTCGGTTAATTCTTTTCTGCTTATATTTTCTGACAGCTGAATATACTTTTTCTCTTCTTCACTCGTTATATCACGAACAATAGAAGGAATTTTTAGATATTTTTTTTCAGTTTGAGCTAACATTTCATATGCTTTGAATCTTCTATTACCCACTATGATTTTATATTGAAATTCATTATTCTCTAAACCTGTAAATTTGTAAATAATAATTGGCGACAAAAGTCCATGCTCTCTAATATTTTCAGCAAGTATTTCGATGGCTGCTTTTTCTTTTTTATCATCGTCATGTTTGCCCATATCTATATCACGATTGTTTTGGGGGTCATATACTATTTTTCTTAATTCAATATCAAGAGTAATGATTGTTTTCGCCATTTTTTTATCATTCCTTTCTACTTCTGTATTATAAATTAACATCATTGTATAATACTTAAAATCATAATTCAATTTGAAAGTAAATAATATGCATATAATTTAATTTCTATAAAAGCAAACATACCCTTGCTTAAAAATGATAAAATAAAGCTAATCAAGTATAAACTTATTTAACCAGCGTTAAGCAGTAAAACTTTAGATGAAAACTACCCGCCACCTAAACCACACTAGAAAAATCTCACTTGTGAAAGTAGCAGTTATTGGATTTCAATGTTACAACTAGCAGAAATGCGTAAAGGAGAGTTGCAATCATGAGCCAAAGAATTGGAATTATTGATTTAGGATCAAACTCTGCCCGCTTAATTATTGTAGAAATTCGTCAAAACCAAGCATATAACTTAATTTACCATCAGAAAGAAACCATTCGTCTAAGCCAAGATGCAGATAAAAACCATCAATTACAACCTTCTGCCATCGAACGTGCCATGACCTTGTTGCAAAATTTTTCTTATGCCTGCAAATTATATCAGGTCGTTAAAATTTTAGCAGTAGGTACAGCGGCTCTGCGTAATGCCCACAATGGTGCCGAATTTGCAAGAATTGTCCAACAAAAAATAGGTATTTCCATTAAAATTATTAGCGGTGAAACTGAAGCAAAACTAGGCTATATCGGGGCTATCAACACCCTCAATGTTACTGATGCCGTACTCTTTGACTTAGGTGGTGGCAGTGTCGAACTAACGCTAATAAAAAATCGCAAAGCTGAGAAATTCATTAGTTTGCCTTTTGGCGCTGTAACGTTGACCGAACGTTTTAACTTGCAAAATAAAGTCAGCGAAAAGCAATTACTCAATCTCGACAAATTCATTATAGAACAACTTGATAAAGTACCTTGGCTAAAAAAGCTAAGAATTCCCCTTATTGGTATTGGAGGAACGGCTCGAGCAATTGCTAAGATGGAACAAAAACGCAGCAACTACCCACTACTAAAGCTACATAACTATCGCACCAGTTCTTTTGCATTTAATTTATTATGGATCGATGTCAAAGCAATGTCCGTTGAGCAGCGCCGCAAAATTCCTGGACTGAGTAACGATCGAGCTGATATCATTCTTGCTGGTCTAGGAGTTGTTAAAAATTTATTTAACCAAATTGAAAGCAATGAACTTATTATTAGTAGCTGTGGCGTACGGGAAGGATTGTTTTTACAGTACTATCTTTCCAAAAATGGCCACACCGATTCTTTGCCTGACCCACTCATACATGGCATACATAATACTTTATTATCCTACGATGCTAACATCAGCCACGCCTATTATGTTGCAAAACTAGCCAACAATTTATTTGATCATTTTAAAGAAATCTTAGGCTTAAAACCCATTGACAAAACACTATTACATACTGCTGCCGTTTTGCATGATATTGGTATTAGTGTTAACTATTACGACCATGCTCGTCACAGCACTTATTTGATTGAAAATGCCCGTCTATTTGGCCTCTCCCACCCTGAACAAATCATGACGTCACTCATTGCTGGTTGGCATCATGGTGTTTCGTCTAAAAATTTATACAACAAGGTTTATACAGAATTTTTAGACGAAAGCAATTGGCAAACAGCTCGCAAACTAGCTCTATTATTAGCACTGTGCGAAAGTCTTGATAGCAGCAAAATGCAGCTTGTCAAAAACATAGACATTACATTTACCAGCAATGAAGTTGAACTTTTATTAACAACTACCCAAGACATTCCTCTCGAACTGCAATCTTTAAAGAAACATAATAAATGGTTTAAAAAAGAAACTAATTTGGAATTGCTCGTTATTGAACAAAATAAAAATGGTATTATCAAAGCATAACTATCTATATAGAGTGCTTTAAAGAACGGCTACTTAGAATTGATTATAAAAAAGCAACTTGCCGTTAGGCTCATTTTAATTTTATCATTGTCGTTGTTTTCCGATTACACATAACAATACTTCATCGGGGAAGACTTCATAAAGTATTACTCGATAGGGCATTGTTATAAAATGCTATGCTTTTTACTTACTTTCATCATAAATAAGGATCTTGTAGATTAATAACACCTTCTACAACCAGTCGAGCTCCCCCTTGTATTGCAGGAATAATTTCACCGTTCTTATCTCTTGTGGCAATGATGGTAATCAAACTTGGTAATGACACAATACCTCCCTGCAAAGCTTCTATGGTTGAACTTCTTTGACCCCACTCTCCTGGCAAAGTTCTTTTAGCGCATCGATGTTTCTCTCTATTTTATCTAATGCTTCTATTGAATTAACAGGAACAATCAGGTGCCCTAATCCCGTATCAACCGCTTCAATCGGCAAATCATTACTAAAATCATGTACTGATATGCCAAGAGTGCATGCTACTTTTTGTATATTTTTTTCTTCATTTAAAAAGCAAGCTATTTTTTGTTCCATCGTGACAACATAATCCGTCTCTGTTTTTATTACTGTTACGTTTTGCCTACCACCCTTGGTTTGAATACTGTACTGACCTTCTAAGGGCGCTTTGAAATATTTCTTGATCAATATCATAAATGCAGCAATTGTTGGATGTCCAGCCATTTCAAGTTCTTTCGCTGGTGTAAAATAACGTAAACTAACTTCCCTACTATCAGCTTCCCAGCAAACAAATACGGTTTCCACAAGATTTAACTGACGGGCTATACATTGCATTGTTTCAGTATCTAGACAGTTATAACCTACTACGACACCTGCAGGATTGCCTCCCCATGCCGTACGCGCAAAACTATTGGCCACATAACAATTTATTATACTAGATCGGTTTATTATCAGTATAATTTTACCATATTTTCATTGAAATAACACCCCTGAGACATTATTTATCACAAAGGTTCTACGCGTTAACAATCAAGCTTAGCTAACCTCACTCTCCGAAGCACCTTCTACCATGAAATCTTCAAAGTCTTTAATTTGGCGACGCCAGAAATATAAGGAAGCTTGCATGATCGGTCCCACCAGAAATACAGCGACGAACGTTCCTATGGCAATGGGCCCACCTACAAGCCACCCACAAAACAAAGCCGTCATTTCTAATATCGTGCGCACTACACGTATAGATTGCCCCCACATCTTAGACAGCACTAAGGTTAGACCGTCTCGGGGTCCAGCCCCCAGAGCTGTTGCCACATACATGCCTGATCCCAAACCCATTAGGCATACACCACTTATTAGCTTCAAAATACTCTGCCATAGGGAATTTGCCGTAGGCAACATATGCCAGTCCAATATCCAGTTGAGAAAAAAACCGATCAACAGAATATTAACCGCACTGCCGATCTGGGGTTGCTTACGTTCCAAGGCCGCGGCTAACAACACCATAAAGATACCAATAATTTGTACCCACGTTCCAATCGATAAAACACTCCGCTTAGCCAGACCGATGTGCAATACATCCCAAGATGCCACTCCCAAATTGGCCTCAATTAGCGCCGCTGCTCCCAGGGCTAAGATAAAAATGCCACCAAGAAATATCACTACTTTTGCCGCCAATACCGAAAGATTTTCTCCTGGCAAAATTTCATCATTACTATTATCTTCTTGTTTCATTGTCTCCCCTTCTCTTCCTTGCATCTATATAAGTTGCATTAAATCTTCTACATGGCAATCGTCAGGAATGGAAGATTGACAATATAGATGTTAATTTCTTAATGCAACCTATATATTATGTTTTTTTTAGGTTATCCACCATTTGTTCTAACACGCGAGTAAATACTTCTAGCTCCGACTTATCGATATTCGCCAGTGCAATGGTTTCTAACTGATTTGAAGTCTGCTGCCAAGTAGCAAATTGTTCACAAGCCACAGGCGACAAGGAGATCTTGCGTTCTCGTCGATCAATACCTTGTTCCCTAATAACTAAGCCAGCCTTTTCCATACGCGCTAAGGTTCTAGTCACTGTGGGGGGTTCAATGTTCAGATAATCACTTAACTCCTTCTGGGTGCTGGAACCCTGTTGATGCAGGCGTAACGCAAATGCCCACTGGGCACTATAAAAATCAAACTGTTCCAGTCCCTCATTCAGTCGCTTTACGAACAACCGCGCTAGTTGATTCACCTTTTGACCGTATACAATCATATCTTTCTTACCACCTTCATAATAGTTACCTAGGTAATTATTATATTCTACTGCATAACGATTGCCCCGTCAACTTCAACACCTGCAATAACCTTATGACCACCATCATTATAGTTTTGACCTTTCTTACAAGATAAATTATGATCACACTAAGAAAGCAATATATACATTATGCAAATAAAAAGAAAATGAAAGAAGTGATCACATTGTATTTTGATACTGCGGATGGTCCTGTATTTCGCCCCCCCAGCGAGGCAGATAGCTTTATCTTACGAGTGACGATTGGTTGTTCTCACAACCGCTGTACCTACTGTAATATGTATCGCTCCGTAGAATTTCGTCTGCGGACAATGACTGAAATTATGAATCAAGTGAACGGAGCCAAAAAGTATGCAGCACATATTCGGCGGATATTTTTAGCCGATGGCAATGCACTCGTGCTAGCAACGGGTACACTGTTAGAAATTTTATCAATGTTAAAAATAACCTTTCCAAAACTGCGAAGAGTAGCGTGTTATGCTGGACCAAAAGATATTTTGCGTAAAACACCAGAAGAACTGCAACGCCTCTATGAAGGTGGTCTTACTCTTGTTTATTATGGTATGGAATCAGGTGACGATGAAGTGCTAAAACATGTTTCCAAAGGGGTCACTGCCCAGGAGTCAATTGCCGCCGGGCAACGGGTGGTTGCTTCCGGTATGAAATTATCACTGATGGTTATTGTGGGTCTAGCTGGCAAAAAAGGCTCTACGGCGCATGCTAGGCATACCGCTCAGGCCATTAATGCCATTCGTCCAAATATGTTGAGTGCCCTGACCCTCATGATGTACCGTGGTAGCGAACTACGAGATGAATATGAACGGGGAGAATTTGAAATACTGTCACCAAGTGAAAGTATGGCTGAATTGTGTGAACTAATCCATGAGCTTGACATCCCCCCTGATGCTCATTGCTTGTTCCGTAGTAATCATATTTCTAATCACATTTCCCTCGCCGGGACATTGCCGCGTGATAAAAATAGGCTACTTAGTGATGGAAAAAAAGCAATTACAGAGCTAGCGGCTCTGAAGCACTGGGATGTCTATAACAATGTTGAATGCTAGTGCAAAAGATTTATATTGTAAAATAAAATATATCCTTAACTCGATAGGAGTTTGATTATGAATATTTTTTCCACGGTCCTTACCAATGTTCAACTGATGCATAACTTTATTGGTAATGTGTTCCCCCATGTTAGTAAAGAATTAAATGGTTGGTTGGATTACGCCCAGCTTTCTCCGTGTCCAGTGATTAAGGAGCAGGCTCTCGCCAGCATTACTCATAAAAAATTTCATTGTCAGGGCGGTAGTATTTACAGCCTCTATCCAGGAGTGAATACTGCTGAAAGCATCACCTTTGTCGTAGCGTTTCAAACCATTAGCGATTATCTTGATAACTTATGTGATCGCGCTGGTGTCGCGGATGAACAAGCCTTTCGCCAATTACATCAGGCTATGCTCGATGCAATTGATCCTGAGGCCCCCCTCCAAAATTATTATGCCTTTTACCCTGTCCATGATGATGGTGGTTATCTGGCTAAACTAGTAACCACCTGTCAACAGCAACTAAGAACCCTCCCCGCCTATCAGGTCGTTAAACCCCATCTTGTGGAGTTCGTAAACCTGTATAGTGATTTGCAAACCTACAAACACCTAGATCCCAGCATTCGCGAACACAAAATGCGGGACTGGATGCACCAATATATGAGTCGCTATCCCCAAATTACAGACTGGGAATTTGCCGCTGCCACTGGTTCAACCCTTGGAGTATTTATGTTATACGTTGCTGCCAATGATAAAAATTTAACTGTCAGTACTGCTAGCAAAATTTTTACTGCCTATTTTCCTTGGATTAACGGCCTACATATCCTGTTAGACTACTTTATTGATGCTTCCGAAGATCAGGCCAACGGCGATCTGAATTTTGTTGCCTATTATGGAGATGAAAAGGAAATTCTATCCCGCCTGACTTGTTTCACTCAGCAAGCTTTGCAGCAAGCCCAAACCCTACCTGAGCCCGACTTTCACAAGACCGTCATTCAAGGGCTACTCGCTATGTATCTGTCCGATCCAAAGACCAATTTCCCCAAAGAGCAAACCATAAAAAAAGCCCTGCTAAAAACAGCAGGTAGCTATACAACCTTTATGTATCTATTATGCAAATTACTGCGACGCAAGCACAAATTATAAAAAGAAAAGTAAAAAACCTGAGAGCATTGAACTGCACTCAGGTTTTTTACTATGATCTCGCTTATTTTTTCATGGTTGCGGCGGTTTTAATCATCGCTACCACTAGTTCTGCACTATTGTATAAATCGATTTCTTTAATATATTCATCAGTAGTATGAACTTTGCTCATGCCTACCCCTAGCACTGCAGTAGGTACACCATAGTTGTTAAAGAAGTTAGCATCACTACCACCGCCAGTAGCTTTAATTGCAGGCTTCAATTGAATACTTTCACTGGCCTTGATTGCCAAAGTTACAACCGGTGCATCCTCCGTTAATACATAGGGTCCATATGCCTTTGCAATCTTAATTTCAGCGCGAGCACCATTGGCAGCCGCTACCCGTTCAAAAGTTTCTTTGATGTAATTGGTTTGAAATTCTAATTTTTCCATATTGCGACTGCGCGCTTCACACTTCAACTCTACCCTATCAGGTACAATATTAGTGGCAACACCACCACTGATCAGTCCAATATTAGATGTAGTTTCAAAATCAATACGTCCGTACTTTAACTCAGCCATTGCCTTACCTGCCACTACGATGGCATTAATACCATCTTCTGGCGCAACTCCGGCATGAGCTTTCTTACCATGAATCACTACGTTAATACTATTTTGACCAGGTGCCATGTTAATAATTTCCCCAGGCGCTCCGCCGGAATCAAAAGCATAACCAAAATCAGCCTTCAATACTGCGGGATCAATATTCTTAGCACCGTTGAGTCCGCCTTCTTCCGCTACCGTAAAGATCACTTGAATCGGACCATGAGAAATATTTTTTTCATTCATGATGCGTAAGGCTTCTAAAATAGCCACGATACCCGCTTTGTCATCGCCACCAAGAATTGTCTCACCAACCGAAGTAATAATACCATCTTTAAGTTGTGGTTGAATTCCTCCACAAGGCTCAACGCAATCCATATGAGCCGTTAACATTAATGCTGGTGCGTCCCCTATAGTACCTTGGGAATAAGCAATCACATTACCACAAGTACCACCAATTTTGGCACCAACCTCATCCTCAGTCACTTCCATGCCTAGATCTGCTAACCGTGCCTTTAGTATGTCAGCCACCTGGCGTTCATCTCGAGTCGAGCATTTAATTTTTACTAGTTCAAAAAATTCTGCTAGTACGCGTTCTTGGTTAATCATTATTATTCCTCCTACAAAATATAACTAATAGAGTCTGCTTTGTAACAGCTCTTTAGCATGCACTATAATGTCCATTACTACACAATAAAGTTTCTGGCACTTACCTAATTTTACATAAAATATTTTTTTTCTGCTATTTATATATATTTAATGTTCATTAAAAATTGGCTACTGCATCTTTGGGCACTCTTTGTTTCGCAAAACTTACAAAATTACGGAAAATCTTCAACATCGAAGTATCCCTTTCCGCCATCATTTCAGGATGCCATTGTAAACCGATCACAAACTGCTCACCGATCTTTTCAATGCCTTCTACAATACCATCTTTTGCCTTGGCGTTGACAACAAAACCAGGAGCTAGATCTTTAATGGCTTGATGATGAAAGGTATTGATTTTAGTCGCATCAATGCCCATGATGCTCTGCAGCTTAGTATGAGGGGTAAACTCTACCGTATGACTTGCCGTGTCGGTTTTACTTTTTTGCTGATGTTTAAAATGTTTCATTGAGAATTGACTAAGATCTTGATATAACGTACCACCAAAGGCAACATTGAGGATCTGTAATCCTCGGCAAATGCCAAGAATCGGTTTATTCATTTCGAGAGCCAAGTGAATCAATTTTATCTCATATTCATCTCGCTCCGGAAGAATATACTCAAGCTGTGGTAATGGTTCTTCGCCATACAAGAGTGGGTTTACATCATAGCCACCAGAAAGTAGCAGACCGTCAATTTGCTGTAGTTGCACCCTAATCAGAGAATCATTATCCTCAACGATGGGAAGCAGCAATGGTGCCGCCCCTACCGCAGTTAATGCTTTTACATAATGTTTATTAACATAAGCTTGCTCATTACCAAGACAAGATCCGTCCTCTGTAACCAACATACTCGCTGAAATACCGATTATCGGAATATTCACCTGCAAAATCCTCCTTGAAATATATCTTTAAATTCGATGACTCTCGCTTTTCTCAGTGGGTTATCCCTTAATGCGCCTCAAAAAGCCCATCTGAAATTGCGCTGTTTAGCGTTACCCCAGCGCAATTCACTTGCTCATAAATTATTAACACCGGAAGGATTGAAGGATTTTTCCAATGGTCTCCGAAAAACTGGTTTATTCGTTAGACCAGATTTTCTGGATTCAAGCCTTCTAGTTCTGGAATCACAAAACGTCCGTCTTTGCGAATAAGCCGATCGTCAAACCATATTTCTCCACCGCCGTATTCAGGAGTTTGAATACATACTAAATCCCAATGTATGGCGGAACAATTGCCATTAAAAGCAGTATCATAAGCATTCCCTGGTGTGAAATGAAAACTTCCTTTAATCTTTTCATCAAATAGCGTATCTTTCATTGGCGTGGTGATATAAGGATTTACACCTAGCGCAAATTCACCAATGTAGCGAGCCCCTTCATCTGTATCCAATACTTTATTAATTTTTTCGGTATCATTGGCAGTGGCTTTCACAATTTTCCCGTCTATAAATTCAAAACGAATATTTTCATAGGTAACGCCCCCTTGCATAGAAGGAGTATTATAAGTAAGACAACCATTTATCGAATCCTTTACTGGTGCAGTATATACTTCACCATCTGGAATATTCAAGCTACCTGAACATTTTACCGCCGAAATACCTTTTATCGAAAAATTCAAATCAGTGCCTGGACCTACGATACGTACTTTATCAGTTTTTTCCATTAATTCGATTAAGGGATCCATTGCTTTAGCCATCTTCTCATAATTCAAATTACATACGTTGAAATAAAAATCTTCGAAAGCCTCTAAGCTTGTATTTGCCAACTGCGCCATGGAATTATTGGGGTAGCGCAGAACGCACCATTTTGTGTTTGGCACCCGGATATCCGAGTGTACCACTTTACTCCAATGTTTTTGGTATAACTGGATTTGTTCAGAAGGAACATCTGACAATTCACTAATGTTTTCTGCAGCCCTAATACCAAGGTAAGCATCCATACTGTTCATACGTGCCGCTTCCCACTCTGCAATCATTTTTAACTGATCAACAGTAGCACCTTTTAGTAGTTGACGCAGGATTTTATTATTTTTTACCGTAACAAATGGAATTCCGCCCACCCGATAGACCTCTTCTACCAAGGCCGTGGTTAACGGTAATGCCTCATCGTACATTTCAATTAAAATTTTCTCGCCTTTTTGCAAGTTAGTAGAATAACCAATTAAATTTTTTGCTAACTCTCGAACTCTCTGATCCAAAATATACTCCCCCTCGATATTTTTATTGATGACAATCAGTGCCATATTCATTCATCCACAGGCAAAGGGTCTTGAAAAACATCCACGCCGAGAGAGTTTACCGTAGAATTGCACTATTACTTATAAAATAGAACCATCAGGCTGTATTGGCAAATTACAATCTCCCTGCCTTTAGAAGGATACGTCTATGTAAGCTTGTATAATTTTACAAATATTTCATATAGACTGATATCTTTCCAATTGTATATTGCAAATATTGTGCCAAAAAGATTTTTCGCCCAAATATAAAAGTAATTTATTATTTTTTCCGGGTAAAATTCCTGTTAGCTCCTGCTTAAGGGTGGTTTTAAAATAAATAGTAACAACCTACCCTAATAGCAGTTACTCATTAAAATAAGGAATTTCATACCAAATCAATTGCTATTTAAGATTTAATAGGATAAACTGGATTTAGCAATAACCCATTTACAACCTAATCATTATTTTTAGCAAACAATGACATAAATCTAAATTATTTTTAAATACAGAGACTGACATTTGTGGTAAAATAAAAACCAACTTATACTCCGCCAACTGCCATTTTATTTATACTTGGGCCCAAGGCTAAATGGAAAAAATAGAGGACTATTCAAATAACGGGAATGAGGATTACTATGAAAATGAAAACAATTGGCATCCTTACTTTAGTTCCATCCGACCTTAACGATTTCATTCAAAGCAACTTGGAAGAGGTCTTTAAAGATTACGTAATTATAAACAATTACTATTTGTCCTATTTGACTCCTGGCGATATCATCACTGATGACGTTGTTGTTGTAACCGCCCAAAGCCACGCGATGACAGCCCAAAATTATATTTCTCCTAATAGTCGCATTATTGTCCTACGTCGCACCCTGCCCAGTAGTGAAATTTATAAAATTACGGCAATCCCCAAAAGCGCCAACGTGCTTGTTGTCAATGATTCCCTCGAAACAACCAGTGATGCCGTGGCTTTCCTCTACCAGATCGGCATTACCCACCTGAACCTTATTCCTCATGACAGTACCAAAGAATATTTGGATATTAATATTGCCGTTACCCTGGGAGAGGCCAGTGCCGTTCCCCCGCATATTAAAATATTAATTGATGTCGGACATCGTTGCATCGATATTTCCACCTTTTTGTCAATACTCAACTATTTCAACATCGATACACAAGAAACCAGCAGACGGCTCATCACCTATTCCGATACCATTGTTACAATGGATAGCGGTATCAAGAGTCAATATAAAGATCTTTTCATGAAAAACATTCAGTTAGACACCATTGTCAACCTTTCTCATGATGGAATTTTATTAACTGATGAGGATAATTTCATCCTGCTATATAATAAGAAGTTTAGTCAAATTTTCGAAATCGATGATAATGTGATTGGACAACACTTTTCACAGGTGATTCCTACCTCATTGCTCCAGCCCTCTAGCCAAACCAGTTATATTGATGAATTAATTGAATTTAAGGATCGTTCTTTACTAGTAAATAATAGTAAATTAGAACATCTTGGGGAACCTGCTGGAATATACTATGACTTCCAAGAAGTGACCCATATTCGTCATTTGGAGAAAAGTCTTTCCAAAAAGTTGCGGGATAAAGGTCTGGTAACCCGTTATACTTTTGCCAGCATTCAAACGACGTCACCTAGGATGCTAGATTGTATCAATTTTGCCAAACGCCTGGCCCCTACAAATTTCACTGTACTCATTACTGGCGAGAGCGGTACCGGCAAAGAACTAATTGCCCATGCGATTCATGATGCTTCTCCCCGGTCGATTTATCCCTTTGTTGCAATCAATTGTGCCTCCTTCCCAGAAAACTTATTAGAAAGTGAACTTTTCGGTTATGAAGCTGGTTCTTTCACCGGAGCCATCAAAGAAGGTAAGTCTGGTTTGTTCGAGCAAGCTAACAATGGTACTATTTTTTTAGACGAAGTAGGCGATATGCCATTGTCGGTACAAGTGCGTCTACTCAGAGTACTTCAAGAACGCCAAATCATGCGTGTCGGCTCCCAGAGAGTAATCGACGTAGACCTCCGTGTCATTGCGGCAACTAATAAAAATCTACAGTCTGAAATCCAAAAAGGTTCTTTCCGGGAAGACTTATTCTACCGCCTAAATGTCCTGCCCATCACTCTCCCTCCCCTAAGAGAACGTCCAGAAGATGTCATTCCGTTACTCCATGCGTTTATGAAAGATTATCATTCCAAGAACATCACGCTTACACGTGAAGTTGAAACTTTACTATTGAAATACAAGTGGCCAGGCAATGTCCGGGAGTTGATGAATACGGCAGCATTTATCTCCTTTATGGACACAGATACTGTGGACATCGACAACCTTCCTGTGTACATTTTGGATAGTTATACGGATTTCGGTGAAGAATTCGCTTATCTTTCTGCCCGGTGCGATATCGAAAAAGCCTCTGAAGTCCTCGCCATCCTCTCACGTCATGCCATTGGCATCGGCAGAAAGTCCCTGCAAACTGAATGTGCGGATTCTCCGGTTATCATTACCGAAAGTGAGATTAGACGATTATTATCAGTACTGAGCGAACTGAGCTTGGTAGATTCACAAGTTGGGAGGGGCGGAAGCCGCCTCACCTCTAAAGGATTGCATTTTATAAATTGGCTAAGGCGTTCCATTCTAACCCTCTCTTCTTAATGTGATTGATACTAAAATTACAATATTATTATGAAGGAGTGTCATATGATTGCTACGCATAATCGTTGGATTGTTCATATCGACATGGATGCTTATTTTGCATCAGTAGAACAACGGGATCACCCTGCTTACCAAGGCAAACCCGTTATTATCGGCGGTCTTAGTGGGCGTGGTGTGGTAGCAACGGCTTCCTATGAAGCTAGAAAATATGGGATTCACTCCGCGATGTCAATGGCAGAAGCACGACGGCGTTGCCCAGAAGGAATTTTCCTGGTACCCAATATGGCGAAATACAGCCAAGTCTCTAGCCAAATTCTTCACATCTTCGAAGCTTTCTCACCTATAGTAGAACCCTTATCAATGGACGAAGCCTTTCTTGATGTTACGGGAATGGAGTACCTCTACCCTGATGTCACAGCTATCCCCCGCCAAATCAAGCAGCGAATTAAACAAGAGCTAAATCTTACAGCCTCTGCAGGAGTGGCCAGTAATAAATTCCTCGCTAAACTCGCCTCTGATTTACAAAAACCAGATGGCCTGGTCGTCATCCGTCCTGGCGAGGAAATCAATCTACTAGCACCTATGTCTGTAAAGAAACTTTGGGGCGTAGGAGATGCAACCGCTACGATTCTAAAAAAACTACACATTGAAACCATCGCAGACCTGCGTAAGGCTGATCCTCAATTCTTAAAACAGCACCTAGGGACATTGGCTTCCGATTTGCATAACTTAGCATGGGGACAAGATGCCAGGCCAGTTGTACCAGACCATGAAGCACAATCCATTGGTAACGAAACCACCTTTACACAGGATCTCTGGTCAAAAGACGAACTGCGCGGCACATTATTAGCTCTTGCTGCAAAAGTTGGTTGGCGTCTCAGGAAGTCAGGTTTATGTGGCAGAACCGTTACTCTTAAAGTACGATTTTCTTCCTTTCGTACAATTACCCGTAGCATTACTGTCCCATCCCCCCTCTCACTAGACCTAGACATCTGCGAAATCACCCTTAAAATGTTCGAAAAAATTGCCCTAAATGAAGGGGTACGTTTACTTGGTATTACAGTGGCGAAGCTGAGACCAGAAGGACTAGGACAACTTTCCTTATTTGATGAAATAAATGAACGCCAAGAACAAATCACCACGGTAATGGATCAATTAAAAGATAAATTCGGCGAAGCAATCATTACACGCGGGCGAACAAAGGTATGATGACTACGACAAAAAAAGTGCTGCACCCAACAGGTACAGCACTTTTCTTACTATTTTTTCTACACATACAAAAAAATGTCTTCATCTCATTAAGACAAAGACATTCCAATTTTGATTAATGGCGGAGCGACAGGGATTCGAACCCTGGCAGGCCTTACGACCTCTAACGATTTAGCAAACCGTCCTCTTGAGCCGCTTGAGTATCGCTCCAAAAATTGATGGCGGAGGGGGTGGGATTCGAACCCACGGATCCCTTGCGAGATCGCTGGTTTTCAAGACCAGTTCCTTCAACCGCTCGGACACCCCTCCGAGCCCGATGACACATTTATTATTATATCAGCAGAAAGATACTTTGTCAACATTTTTTGTTTTTCTCAAACCATTAATAATTTACATAACTACACTGTTGCAAGTATAACAAATTCCATTTTCAAAAGCAAGTGCCATTTTTTTCAAATGCCACCACGCCTAGCAATCACACTGGCAATGTCACCATCGTATTTAAAAATAGGGATACGCCGCAATTCAAAATCAGGAGAAGTTTTCACACAAATACCTTCGTGCACTGTAAAACCTGTTTTATAACCGACATTATCGGCAATCATAATCACGTTTTTATTATAACTTCCCTGTGGGTACGCAATTGCGTTTACTGTTCTCCCCAAAACACTTTCCAATTCTGCTTTAGAATTAACCAATTCCTCTTTGATGTCATCCCACACCATCTGCCCCAATGGTCTATGAGTTACCGTATGCGACCCAAAAGACATCCCCCCCTGGGCCATTTCCACAATGCGTTCAGGACTAAGTCGATCGTCGGTCCATAACATGCCAGTAATAATAAAAAATGTGGCAATCATCCCACGACGTTTCAAAATAGGATACGCATTTTGAAAATTATCCAAATATCCATCATCAAAGGTAATTAAAATTGGCTTATCTGGCATATCAATATTGCGATCGTCCAAGAAATTTTGAAATTGTTCTAATGAAATCGTGCAATACCCCTGATCTTGCAGGATTTTAAAATCAGCCTCCAGTTTTTCTGGAGTAACCGTTAAATAATCTTTAGTATAACCCACACGGTGATAAACCAATACTGGAATTTGTCTATTTGCAGCCCCATTAACTAGTGGGGATTGAAATATAATTTTGGATAATCCGATACCAGCTATTGCGCTAGCACATATCTTAATAAATTTACGTCGGGATATCATAGTTTGTCTCCTCTCTAACAGGCACTCTTTAATTAATAGCAAATAGTATCTGACATGTCTCATCGTAAAATACTATTTATCTATTCTACCTTATTTGCCTTTTTTAGGAAACCTTAAAATTCTTTATAAAGTTATTTTTTACAGTTCCTATTCATTTATGCTATTTTCACCGAAGAAGTTTATCTTTCCAGGCGATAATAGAATCTATAAAAATCACTTTAGGCATCCGAAAGAAAATAAGTAGTCAAAGATTCTGAGGATGTTTTGTGCTAGGCGAAGAACGATAACCCGCACATAGTGGGCAATGTAAGGGATATGGTGATGAAGGCTAGCGAAAAATAGGCCAGAATCTGACTAGTTATTTTTTGAAGATGCCTTAGATTGATTACAATCACAACAAATACAAATAAAGATTGCATACCCATCATTACCTATGGTACACAATCTTTATCAGATATCTTTCAGATCAAGGGATCACTATACTTCCATAATAATCGGCAAAATCATTGGACTACGATGGGTTCTTTCATAGACAAATTTCCCCAACGCATCTCGGACATTAGACTTAATAGCAGCCCATTCTGTAATTTTATTGGTCTCACAATTCGCTAGGGCTTGCCTAACCTTTTGTTTCGCCTCAACCATTAATTGTCCAGACTCACGTACATAAACAAAACCACGTGAAACCATATCCGGCCCCGCAACAACGCATCCTCTGGTCTTATCTAGTGTAATAACCACAATGATAACACCATCCTGGGACAATTTACTACGGTCGCGAATCACAATATTACCCACGTCGCCCACGCCTGATCCGTCAACAAAAACTTTACCGGCTGTTACTTTACCAGCCATTTTACCAGTTACGTTATCAGCGTCTTTTGTAAATTCAAAAACCTGTCCATTGGCACCAATAAAGATATTTTCCTTAGGAATTCCTAATTCTTCACCAAGTTTCCCATGACTAATCAGCATCCGATGCTCACCATGCACAGGGAATAAATATTTTGGTTTAACCAATGTTAACATCAGCTTCAATTCTTCTTGGCTGGCATGACCTGAAACGTGGATACCTGCTGAGCCTTCATGAATCACGTTAGCACCTAAGCGTAGTAATGAATCAATTGTTTTCGATACTGATTTTTCATTACCAGGGATGGGTGTAGCCGAAATAATAACCGTATCACCTGGATAAATTTCGACCTTACGATGATCATTCATGGCCATGCGGGTCAAAGCTGACATAGGCTCCCCCTGGCTACCAGTGGTCAAAATCAAAACCTGATTACCTGGATATCTTTTAACATCATCAATATCAATCAATACGCCTTCAGGAACATTCAGATATCCCAGTTCTATGGAAATATTCACAACATTTATCATACTGCGACCGATAATAGCGACCTTACGTCCATATTTACAAGCAGAATTAATCGCCTGTTGCACGCGTAATACGTTTGAAGCGAAAGTTGCTAAGATAATTCGATCTTTGGCGCCACTGAAAGCATTATCCAAAGCAATACCAACAGTGCGCTCCGATTTGGTAAAGCCAGGACGCTCAGCATTGGTGCTATCTGACATCAAAACCAGTACACCCTCATCGCCCAATTCTGCGAATTTATGCAAATCCATTATCTTTCCATCTGCTGGCGTATAGTCAATTTTAAAATCACCAGTATGTACAATGGTACCAACCGGTGTCTTAAAACTCATTCCCACCACATCAGGTATAGAATGGCTCACACGAATAAAACCTACCTCAATCTCACCAAATTTCACCTGTTCTCCGGCCTGAACAGGAATCAATCTACAATTGGCAACATTATTCTCTTTTAACCTGCACTCTACTAATCCTAGAGCCAATCGAGTTCCATAAACTGGCACATCAATTTCCTTTAATAGATACGACAAAGATCCAATGTGATCCTCATGGCCATGAGTAAGAACAACAGCACGAATCAACGCTTGATTTTCAATCAGATATGTAATATCAGGTATCACTAAATCAATGCCCAACATATCATCTTCTGGGAAAGCTAAACCCGAATCAACAATAACAATATCATCATTATAACGAATTACTGTCATATTCTTGCCAATCTCGCCTAATCCACCGAGGGGAATTATCGAGAGTTTATTTTGTTTGTCCAATTTGTCCAAAAAAAATGCACCTCCATTATTTCAGTTTGTATACTTATAGTCCATTTTCACCACTTAGACACTCCGTACACTAACCATGTCTCCAAAAATATGGTCAATTTCATCTATCTCTTCGTGAATGAGAAAACCCGCACACAACCTATTGCATATCATTATACTTCATGTTCAATCAATATACAAATTATCATTACTATCCCAATTACTACGCCCTACCAACCCTTAACAAATTCTTCCCCGATAGTCTTGACAGAATGCCAAAAAACATGTTTAATTAAATAGTACGATGCTTTACAGTATTACATTTTCCAAATATTCAAATACACAGGCTAGGAGGACATTAATAAGTGTATTTCAGACAAAAAGCGTCGTCTCCATGTCAACTAGTAGGTAATCTATTTTTTCCGGAACTTCCCCAATATTAAAAAAAAACACGTATGAGGAGGACAAAATGGATCTATTTCGAACAAAAAGCATCTCGGCCATGATTAAGGGAACCCAAACAAATTCTTTGAAAAAGACCCTGGGTTCAACGGACCTAATACTACTCGGAATTGGTTGTATCATCGGCACTGGTATTTTTGTACTTACTGGAGTCGCGGCAGCGAAATATGCTGGTCCCGCAATTATGCTATCATTCGTTCTATCTGGATTAGCCTGTGGCTTTGCTGCCCTAGCCTATGCTGAACTTGCAGCTATGATTCCAGTTGCAGGGAGCGCCTATACTTTTGCCTACGCCTCTCTCGGCGAATTCATTGCCTTTATCGTAGGTTGGGCACTCATTTGCGAGTACACCGTCGGCGCATCAGCTGTAGCGGCTGGTTGGTCAGGCTACGCTGTCGGTTTATTCAAAACAGCAGGAATTATCCTTCCCAAGGCGTGGACTGCAGTCCCTGCTGATGGTGGTGTTATTAATTTACCTGCCATTATCATCGTCTCCTTTTTGACTTATTTACTCATACTCGGCACAAAAGAAAGCGCCAGATTAAATAGAATCTTAGTATTTATCAAACTAGGTTGTGTTGCCCTCTTCTTATTCTTGGCAACCCCTCATGTCAATCCTGCCAACTGGGAACCTTTTATGCCTTTCGGTTTCGGTGGTGTTGCAACTGGCGCAGCGATTGTATTCTTTGCTTACATAGGCTTTGATGCTGTTTCTACCGCTGCTGAGGAATGCAAAAACCCTAATAGAGATATTCCTATCGGAATCGTTGGTTCTTTAGTGGTCTGCACCGTACTGTATATTGCAGTAGCAGCCGTACTTACTGGTGTTGTTCCTTACGCTTCATTAAACAATAGCGAACCTGTTGCCTTCGCTCTTCGCGCCATCGGCATGAATTTTGGTAGTGCTGTCGTGGCTGTTGGAGCGATTTGCGGTATTACCACAGTGTTACTCGTTATGATATACGGCCAGACTCGCGTGTTTTTAGCAATGAGCCGCGATGGCATGATTCCTAAAGATATGGTAAAAATCCATCCAAAACATGGTACCCCTTACGTGATTACAATGATTACTGGTACCGCAGTATGTATCTTGAGTGGTCTGTTACCTATTAATATCATCGCTGAGTTGTGCAACTTAGGAACCTTATTTGCCTTCTGTGTTGTTTCCCTCGGTGTTGCTGTACTTCGCAAAACCCAACCTAATCTCCCACGTCCTTTCCGTTGCCCTGCTGTTGCGATTGTAGTACCGCTAGCTGTCTTATTCTGCGGTTACTTAATTAGCAACTTACCTAAAGAAACCTTTATCTTCTTTGGTTGTTGGTACGCAATTGGCATGGTAGTGTATTTCTCTTATAGTCGCAATCATACTACTTATGACGACGAAGGCATTACCCCAAACATTAAATGTTAGTTAGAAATGATAAAATAGGCTATTGGCAGATTGCCAATAGCCTATTTTTCATTATTAAATCTTTATGATCACCCATTTTTAGCTGAAATATTATATTTTTTCATCCGATTTAATACTCCCGTATGGGACAAACCTAGCACTTTACCGACCTGCCGCGATGTTCCATATTTATTAATGGTTTCCCGCAGAATACAACACTCCATTTCTTCGAGCACCTCTTTCAATTTGCGAGTGATAATAACTGGCGAGGCAACAACAGGAACTGGTGAATTAATATTATCCAAAATAATGTGTTCCTGAGAAATTTCCCCTTGCGAAGCCAGGCTTACTGCCCGTTCCATTACATTTTCTAATTCACGAACGTTCCCCGACCAATCATGCTGTATTAACTTGTCCATGGCAGGTTTCAAGATATGTTTTACCTGTTTTTTTAAACGATGATTTTTTTTGAGTAGTAAGCTCTCAATGAGCAGCGGCAAATCTTCTTTGCGTTCCCTCAAGGGAGGAATGCAAATTGGAATGACATTTAGACGATAATACAAATCTTCACGGAATTGGTTGTTCCGAATCATTTCTTCTAAATTACCATGGGTCGCTGTAATAATGCGAACATCCACATCAATTTCTTTATTACCACCAACACGCCTGATTTTGCCCTCCTGCAACACTCGTAATAATTTAGCCTGCAGGCTAGTAGAAAGCTCGCCTATTTCATCTAAAAATATAGTGCCACCATTGGCATATTCAAAAAGTCCACTATTACCACCTTTTTTTGCTCCTGTAAACGCACCTTCTTCATAACCAAACAGCTCACTTTCTAATAATGCATCAGGCAAAGCAGCACAATTAATCGGCGCAAAGATTTTTCCAGCTCGTGGGCTCGCCATATGAATGGATCTTGCAAACAGCTCTTTTCCCGTGCCACTTTCGCCACGAATCAACACCGTAGAGTCATTTTGCGCTACCAGCTTCGCCATTTTTATGGTGTGTTCCATAATTTCACTCACATGTAAAATATCTATAAAACTATTGATGTATGGTTTGGTTACAGAATACACTAACTCTTCCACATCTTTCATGGCTTTTAATACTGCTACTGCGCCGATCACAATACCACCAGCATCCGTTATTGGTCGCCCACTGGTAAGATAGTGTTTCTTGCCCTTAAATGTAGTCACCACAACTTCACGATTATTGTAAGGAACCCCATTATGTAATATTTCCAATAAGGGTATCTCTGATATAAAAATATTCTTAACTTTAGCACCAATTACCTCGCCACTTTTGTAACTCAAAATCTTCTCAGCAGCAGCATTAAAATGGGTAATGACTTCTTGTTGATCAACGGCTAAAATGCCATCACCAATGGTATCCATAACCGCTTTCAGCTGTTGTTCCCGTTCTTGATGAGGCATCCGACCAACTCGAGTTACGTTGGCAATTTGCGGTATCTTGCATAATTTCGCACTAAGATTGGTTTCGTCCCCCGGAGATAATGATTCAATTTCCAGATACATGATATTAGGTAATACTTCCATAGATAGAATGTTAATATTTTCGGTTGCTAGCACACGAGAAATATCAAGAACAAGTCCCACCCGATCTTGGTTAGAAATTTTTAAACAAAGATTAGCCATTTCCCACTCTCCATTTATCCAACACCATAGTGTCTATTTTTCCGCCAGGAAAGTTCTTTGTCGCCCCAAAATAGCAGCATAACGCTACCACTCCTTATCATGGATAAAATACCATTTCCCCTTTCTATCATCTATTGTACACATTTTTCGGAACAAATTCAAACCAAACGGAATAATTTCTTTCCGTTTTTCGGATTACTTTCATTCCACCTGATATAGTATTAAGCGCCAAATCTTACCTTACTATATAACATTATATTTTTTGAATAGTCAGTCATCGTTGACTATGATTACTTTTGTCATTTGCTGTCGCTTTTGGCAAAGTAAATTTGGCATAGGACTTGCATTCTTATTCAGTTAGTATAAAAAAGGAGGCTGTTGTTATGATTATCGGCGTACCAAAGGAAATTAAGAACAACGAGAATCGTGTTGCTATCACTCCTGCCGGCGTAGAAGCCATGTGTAAAGCCGGTCATACTGTCGTCATTGAATACAACGCAGGAACGGGGAGTGGCATTAGCGATCAAGAATATCAAGCTGCTGGTGCTACCATTCTAACTTCTGCAAAAGATGTCTTTGCAAAAGCAGATATGATTATCAAAGTCAAAGAACCAATTGCCGCTGAATATGGACTCTTTAAAACTGGTCAAATTTTATTTACTTATTTGCATCTTGCCCCTGAACCCGAATTAACCAAAGCCTTATTAGAAAAACACATAACAGGAATCGCTTATGAGACCATTGCTGTGGGACGTTCTTTACCTTTATTAATACCAATGAGTGAAGTTGCTGGTCGTATGGCAGTGCAAATCGGCGCACAATTCTTGGAAAAACCTTGGGGCGGCAAAGGCGTACTCTTAGGCGGCGTACCCGGTGTAGAATCATCACAAGTTGTTATTATCGGTGGCGGCATTGTCGGCACTAACGCAGCCAAAGTAGCCGTGGGAATGGGCGCTCGTGTTGCCGTTATCGATATGTCAGCCGAACGTTTGGCCTATCTTGACGATATATTTGGCGGCAAGGTAACCACCGTCATGTCCAATAGTTACAACATTGCTAGTTGGGTTAAGAAGGCAGATCTTTTAGTTGGTGCAGTTCTTATCCCTGGTGCCAAAGCTCCTAAGCTAGTTAGCGAGGAAATGGTTAAATCCATGGATGCAGGTTCTGTTATCGTCGATGTCGCAATTGACCAAGGTGGTTCTGTTTCTACGATCGACCGCATTACTACTCATAGCGATCCTACTTATATTAAACATGGTGTAGTTCATTATGCAGTAGCAAATATGCCTGGTGCCGTAGCTCGTACCTCCACCTTCGCTTTGACAAATGCAACCTTAGACTACGCTCTACAAATTGCTAATAAAGGTTGGAAACGCGCTGTAACCGAAAATGATGCTTTGGCTAAAGGACTTAATGTCATAAACGGTAAAGTAACTTATAAGGCTGTTGCTGATTCCCTAAATGTAGAATATACCCCTTGGAGTGTAGCAATGGCAACTGCTAGTGATTTACCAAAGTAGCAATTCCTATCTCTAATTCTTCATCATCGTCCTTATTACTTTTTTCGCAGAGTTAATTTACCGATTATTCTAATAAATGGCAGGAGGGAATATTCATGGGATTATTTCGTACGAAAAGTATCGCAGACATGCTTGCAGGTACCCGTAAACAGGCTCTACCAAAAACTCTCGGTGCTCTAGACCTCACATTACTTGGAATTGGTTGCATTATCGGTACTGGTATCTTTGTACTTACTGGAGTGGCAGCAGCCAAATATGCTGGACCAGGAATTATGCTATCTTTCGTTTTATCAGGTATGGCTTGCGGTTTTGCCGCACTAGCGTATGCCGAACTAGCAGCAATGATCCCCGTGGCAGGCAGTGCCTACACCTTTGCCTATGCATCCCTTGGCGAAATTGTCGCTTTCATTGTCGGTTGGGCATTGATTTGTGAATACACCGTAGGATCAGCGGCCGTGGCGGCAGGTTGGTCTGGGTATGCCGTGGGGTTATTTAAAACGGCAGGCATTATCCTCCCCAAGGCCTGGACAGCCGTGCCTGCTGATGGTGGCATCCTGAACGTACCTGCTATTATTATTGTCTCCTTTCTAACTTATTTGTTAGTACTGGGCACTAGAGAAAGTGCGCGACTGAATAAGATTTTGGTATTTATCAAACTAGGTTGTGTTGCTCTCTTCCTATTCTTAGCAACACCTCATGTAAATCCTGACAACTGGCATCCTTTCCTCCCCTTCGGTTACGGTGGCGTTGCTACAGGCGCTGCAATTGTATTTTTCGCCTACATTGGCTTCGATGCCGTATCTACTGCTGCTGAAGAATGCAAAAATCCTAATAAAGATATTCCAATTGGAATTGTCGGTTCCCTATTGGTCTGTACAGTACTCTATATCGCAGTAGCTGCCGTTCTAACTGGCGTAGTTCCTTACCCTCAATTGAACAGTAGCGAACCCGTATCCTTAGCCCTACGCTCTATCGGCATGAATTTTGGTAGTGCTGTCGTCGCAGTTGGCGCCATTTGCGGTATCACCACAGTACTACTAGTTATGATCTATGGACAAACTCGTGTATTCTTAGCAATGAGCCGGGATGGAATGATCCCTAAAAGCATGGTAAAAATGCATCCTAAATACGGTACCCCACATAAAATCACAATCGTCACTGGTATCGTAGTTTGTGTCTTAAGCGGTTTGTTACCAATCAACATTATTGCTGAATTGTGTAATCTAGGAACCTTGTTCGCCTTCTGCGTTGTGTCTGTCGGCGTTGCCGTACTTCGTAAAACCCAACCAGATGTTCCTCGTCCTTTCCGTTGCCCTGCTGTTGCTATCACAGTTCCTTTAGCAGTATTATTCTGCGGATACTTAATTAGCAACCTACCAAAAGAAACCTTCATCTTCTTTGGCTGCTGGTATCTAATTGGTATGGTCGTATACTTCTCCTATAGTCGTCACAATACTTCCTATGATGACAACGCTGTCATGTTAAAAGAATAGACCTCTTAATAATAAAACAGGCTATTGGCGTTATGCTAATAGCCTGTTTTATTACGTTCTGACCTATTTCCCATAAAAAAAGCTCAGGTTTTAAAGCCCTGAGCTTCTCAACCATTATTCACAACTTCCTCGTTGTGCAACTACATCCCAATCAATATTTTCAAAGAAGGCTTTTATATACTCCACTCTATTTAGACCATAGTTCAATAGATATGCATGTTCCCACGCATCAAGCACTAGCAAGGGCGTTCTATTTACAGGATGACCGATATGATGCTCATCAATCCAAAAATTATTTAAGGCTCCTGTATTTTTATCTTGATATAGCACAGCCCAACCAATACCACGAATTGTTGCTGTTGCCTTAAAATCTTCTTCCCAAGCAGCATAACTTCCAAAGTTTTGTGCGATTTTTTCCAACAGTTGCACCTTATCATTAACGATCCCCTGCCCACCTAAATTTTCAAAATACAATTCATGTAAGCGCATACCATCCAATTCCCAAGCCAAACGCCGCTTTTGTTCAGAATACTCCGGGGTATTTATTCTCCCCTCCACCAACAACTTTTCAAGATTTTCCGTAATTTTGTTGCTATTTTTGACGTATCCTTGATACAAATTAAAATGATTTTTAAGTAGTTCCTCGCTAAGCCCTTTCATTCCAACTAAGTGAGTATAATCTTTTACCTGATATGACATATACCTTCCCCCATTCTATTTTTTCGAAAAACACAGAAGTTCTTTGGACACAATCACATTATTGTAACTGTGTCCAATATTTCTTTGTTTTATTATATTAAACTGTTACCCTTTGTAGTATATCACTTTTAATTTAATATTGTTATAAAAATACGAGATTATACAATATACTTTTTACTCCCTCGATTTGATTCTAGTGTGTGCCTATAAAAGGCAGCTGAGACGATTACAGGGTTGAATAAAAAAAAGAAGCTGTCCATTATAGTCGGACAGCTTCTTTAGTACTAAATACATATAAATATTTTTCCGTAACTGGTTGTTTGAATATGCGTTCCACAGCTTCTGCATATAAATTGAGCTGGATCGCATAACGTTCTACTAATTCACTACTATCCTGCACCCAATCTGTTTTGTAATCCAGCAAGATCAGCCCGTCCCCTTCATCAAATAGGACATCAATGACCCCCTGAATAAAAACGCCTTCCCCCATTTCCGCCAGTTCCTTATCAAAACGTTCAGCAGGGAGAATTAAGCTAAAGGGCAACTCCCGGCGCACTTTGCACGAATGGCAAACTCGCTGTCCTAAGCCACTTTGAAAAAATGCTACAATGCTCTCAATGTCTACCAGTTCAGCCTGCTCTGGTAAAATCATTTCCTGGGCTACCATGTGATTCAACTGAACTTTGATTCCCTCAGCCTGCAGATTTCCTTGAAAATCCATATGTTGCATCACACTATGCATCAATGTCCCCCGCTCAGCCCCACTCATTCCTGCCGATTGTTGGATAAAACGCGGACGCAAAGCAATGGATTTTTTGCCAAAAACTTGTTGGCCACGATCATCATCCAATTCGCCAAACCTCCGTTTAATTTCCGTTACCGATAATTTGGCCGGTTTACCTACTACATTGTCATAACCGTATTGCCACCCTAAGGTTTTTGCTACCCAAGGAAAATCCTCACCACCAGCAACCTCTGCTAGTCTCTTGACGTCTTCAAGCAAGGGTGCCGTTTCACCGTTATCCTCAATCACTGTCATTAACTGATTGGAATGATAAATTCCCACCTGCCACTGTGACAAGTCCTCAGCAAATATCGACGGAACCTCTTCCCCACATTCCCCATAGCGGCGAAGTTCTTGCCCTCCCTTATGACGGGCTACTGCTGGGCAAAGCCAGTCTAGGTAATTTTTAGCACCGGCAATTAATGCATCAGGCAACGTCAATGCTGGATGATCTGTTACTTGGCACCATTGCTGAGCTTTTTTCTGCAGTTTATTGACAGAACCCACTAGAATCAATTTTTCCCTTGCTCGCGTTAATGCTACATACAAAATACGTAATTCTTCGGCCTTGGTTTCCATCGTTAATTTATGACTAATACCATGTCGTGCAAGAGTTGGATAACGAAAACGTAATTCTGGATTGGTTACATAAGGTCCTACCCCCAAGGTTTTATGACATAACACTAAGGCTTTACTGTCTTGCAAGTTAATGTTCTTGCCTAAATCAGCCACAAAGACAACAGGAAATTCTAGCCCCTTACTCTTATGAATACTCATAATCCGCACTACATCTTCACTTTCACCAAGGGCTCTGGCAACAGCTAAATCAGAACCTTTATCTTGCATTCTTTCGAGAAAGCGCAAAAAGCGAAATAGCCCGCGAAAGTTGGTAGCCTCATACTGCCTTGCCCTATCATGAAGGGCACGCAAATTGGCTTGCCTTAGCATTCCGCCAGGCATACCACCCACATAATCATAATAACCAGTGTCACGATAAATCTGCCAAATTAATTCTGGCACACCAGTACGCCTTGAGTCATTGCGCCACCCTTCAAACTTACCAATGAAATCCTCTACTTTAGCTTGTAGGCTTTCCATAGCTCCTTGCTCACCGGTAATATAACCCCCTAACGCACTCCACAAATCATCCCCTTGCTGGCTCAGCCGAATTGTCGCCAACTCCTCTACCGTAAAGCCAACCAATGGCGAACGCAGTACAGCTGCTAGGGCAATATCTTGGCGAGGATTATCAATGACACTTAATAGCGATAACATAATCTGTACTTCTATTTCCCGAAAATACCCGGCATCCAGCTCGGCATAAGCAGGTATACCAACTTGACGTAAGACATCAAGCACAATATTGGCTTTCCCTTTTACCGAACGCAATAAAATAACAATATCCCGCCATGCCAGTGGTCGATACCCCTTACTGCTTTTATCAAATACTCGATAATCACCAAGCATTAACTCGCTAATTTTTTTCCCGATCAAACGAGCCTCTAATTCAAAACCACTTAGCTCGGCCTCCGCCACCAGTTCTACCGCGGGTTCATCCTTAGACTCTACTTCATCCCCCGAGCTGGCGTCTGCCTGCTCCTCATGATCATCCCGATCTATGATGCAGAGTTCGATGGAGCCATTCAGTAAATTACCTTCCTCATCAGGATAATCCGGGCCAGGATTGAGTCTTTCTGCCGCTCCATATTCTAGTTCCGCCACCCGGGGCGTCATTAACTGGGCAAATAAAAAATTTACACCATGCAGCACACCAGGACGACTACGAAAATTTTGTGACAAATCAATACGGGTGTACCCCTCACCCTTTACTGGATACTGACGGTATTTTTCCATAAAGAGCTCTGGTTCAGCTAAACGAAAGCGATAAATGCTTTGCTTAACATCACCAACTAAAAACAAATTCGCTTTTTCTTTGCTCGCTACCAACCTCAAGATAGTTTCCTGCACCCCATTGGTATCTTGATATTCATCCACCATGACCTCGGCAAACCGCTCTTGTAGCAATAACGCTACGGGAGAAGGTTTACTTTCCCCTGGCTTTGCCTCAGTAGCAAGCAATATTTTCAAACAAAAGTGTTCTAAGTCGTTAAAATCCAGCATGCCCTTTTCGCTTTTAGCCTTAGCAAAGTCTTCACCAAAGGTAATGATGATGTTTCCCAAGGTTTCTACTAATGGTCCAATTAATTGCATATCCGCTAGCAGCTCTTCTGCTGAACGATCAAAAAAGTTCACCTTGCAATCATTTATCTTATCTTTTACCTTTTGGCGCGCCTTTTGAAAATATTTTTTGGTAGCATCAGACGTACCTTTCGGTGCTTTGGCAATGGTTTCAAACTTATAACAAGCCATCATGTCTGCTAGCCGTTGCCATGAATGACGAGCAGCCTCTAAAATTTCATCCAGCAGCACGCCATCAGCAGCAAAGGTTGCCGCATATTCAGGAATATTCTCTGGTCTGCAGGATTCTCGTTCCAATCCTGCTAGCAATTGCTGGCCTTGCTCTAATTCCAAAATGATTTTCCCCCGAATCAGACCCGACCAGGGCAAATCATCAATTTGAACCTGTGGTGGCAAAGTAAATGCATCTTTTAGCGCCCTTAGCCATTCATCAGGCCAAGGATGACTGCGAGAAAAATCGTAGAGACTTAAAATTAAGTTATACAAGGAATCATCACTCTGTTCATCCCCATAATGCTCAACAAGTTCTAAGAACGCCTCATCGCCGGTTGCATATTTATCTTCAAACAATCTTTCCAGCACATCGGCTTTCAACAAATTAATTTCTGTTTGACTGGCAACACGAAACTGAGGATCCAAGTCTAACAAGTGAAAGTTTTGCCGAATGATATTTTGGCAAAAGGAGTGAATGGTAGAAATTGCGGAAGAATTCAAGAGTGCCAACTGACGCTCAATATGCTGAGAATGAGGTTGCTGTTTGAGAGCCTCACTAAGGGCTGACCCAATACGGGCCCGCATTTCTGCTGCGGCTGCATTGGTAAAGGTAACCACTAGCATTTTATCAATATCTACTGGTACTTTCTCATCTAGCACACGACAGATAATCCGTTCTACTAATACGGATGTTTTACCTGATCCAGCCGCGGCAGCTACCAGTATATTTTTATCTCGTTCTTCAATTGCCGCTAACTGTTGTTTAGACCAACCCATGGTTTTCCTCCTCCTGCTCCTCAGCAATTTTTCCAATAATCACAGCATCTTCTGGTTTTGCCAACCTACGATATTCATTTTCCGGCAGCAGGCTATCGAATTGACAGACAGCACTGTACTGACAAAAAGTGCAAGGAGTACGTTTATCTAATGCATAAGGCTTAATCTCAATTTCCCCCGCCATAATATTGCAAGCCGTCTCCACCAGTTTCTTCTCTACATGGGTAAGAAGCAAGGCAAATTCTTCTGGCGTTTTGACATAGGGCAAAGAAGTACTATAAAAACTCTCGTCTTTTTTGAGAGCAATCTTCAGAAATTCAGAATAACCGTCAATGCTACTGTCCAGCAGGCGTACCACTTCTGGCTTCGCCAGAACCCACCCTGGCATCTTTAATAAACCATTTATTTTCTTGGTGATTTCTTCTGCGTCTAGGCGTACAATATCGGAGATATTAGGATTCTTTAGAAAGTAATATAACACACCTGCTGGCAGACAGTCCTGATACGCATTACGCGCCACGAGCAAATAAGTAAGTAATTGCAACCTCAGTCCATAATATACATCCACCAGTTTGAGCCACGCTCCACCTGACTTGTAGTCAATCACCAACATATATTTATTACCTTCTAGTTGGGCTGTATCCAGACGGTCAATTTGCCCCACGATTTCCAGTCCCACTTCATCCGGCAACATATATACGAGGGGCGGCAGAGCATCCGTACCATGGCCGAAGGATTTTTCCATGGCCATGGGTTTAAATTCGCTCACCCGATCAAATTCAACTAAACGGCGTACCGAACGGGCTACCGTACGTTTTAACCGTCCTACTAAATGTTCATGTTGTTTAGAGCTAAGTAAAATTTCATTCTGCAACTTAGGCGCCAATTGATCTACCACTTCGTTGACAATATCCTTACATTCCTGTTCGTCTACACTTCCCCAATCCCGCCCATTTTCTTGCATACGATCACCAAAATCCTTGAGGGCCGCATGGAGGAATTGCCCCCAATCCGGAGCCTGCAAACGAAATACTGCCCGTTCCTTGAGACTTAGACCATACTGAGCAAAATGCTTAAAAGGACAAGCCTGAAAAGCCTCAAAGCGAGTGACACTGCCCCTTAGTTTATTATTTTTCGTATAGAGTTTACTAGCTAATACTTTCGGCAGTTGTTCTACCTGATTGTGATGAAATAGCCCTGCTACTGCCTGCTGCAAATAAATCTCTAACCCGGCCTGCAGCCTTGCCCAATTGTATACATCCCACCATATACCAGCCACCTGCTCTCCTCCCTTATAACCACGAAGTATGGCCGCCAAGGCAGAAATACTACGCTTGGGATTAGCTAAATATTGACGTTCCGTACCTGGAAGGGGTTCAATGGGTAAGGACTCTAATGGAACCTTTGTCACTTCACGCAAGCGCTTAACGAGTAAGGATGGATTAAGTCCCTTCCCCTCTTCATCGGCCAAAGGATAACTCAGCCACAAGTATTGTCTAGATCTAGTTAAACCGGCATACACTAAAAAGCCTTCTGCAAAAGAATCCGCCTGGGATCCTGGCGCTAACTCTAGGCCAAACTCAATCATCTGCCCCCGTTCAATGTCCGTCAACAACCCTTCGCCCTGACCGCGCATAGGTAAAACCCCATCACTTGCGCCCAGCACATAGATTGCCCGAATATTTTCCAAACTGGTCTGATCCATGGGTGACACCGTAACATAATCAAGACCAGGGGGAATCAAACTTAACTTAAGCCCCTCCAAGCCTTCATTAATCATCGCCGCATAATCCTTGAGGAAGAGTTTTTCATCGCCACAAATCTCTACTAACTGTTCGAATAATTGCACCACATTATCCCACAACTGTCGATGTTCACTGGCCTGCTCCAAATCTCCAATGGCCTCAGCTTGATCAGCCCACGCCACTAATTTTTCTGGTACAGCCAGTGCCACTAACAATTGATACAACGCCATCGTCATTTCTTGCACCGTGGTGGCTGCTTTGATTTCCCCTTCAAATACCAGCAGTGGCGTAGCCGCCTGAATACGAATATCGTTAATCTCTTGCAAGAATCCTTGTTCTACTTCATTTAGTTCACTATCCTCCCCTAAAGAGAAGCGACGAATAAAAGTCCAGACTTGTCCCTTGGTCCACTTCGTACCCCGAATACCAAATTCCAGCACGTAATTTTCTAGCCGATCCACTTCATCCCGGGTCACAGCAAACAAGTCGGTCTTCAAGCAACGAAACACCGGTTCATAGCTCCAGCGTTCAATGACTACCTCCAAAGCAGAGCGTAACAACTCTGCCAGGGGATGATGAAAAGATTGACGTTTCTGATCACTAAAAAAGGGAATCTCATAATCAGCTAATACGGTTTTTACGATTTCAACATAACTTTCCGTATCCCGTAGCAAAAGACCTATGTCCCGCCAGCGATATCCTTCCTCCCGGCATAACCGTATCATATCTCGCGCCACACCTTCGACTTCCATCCGGCGATTAGCAGCTTCAATGATGGTTAGTCCCGTGGGCTCACCGCGCCAGCCTACAGCCGGGGACGCAAAGAAATGTTTCTCAAGATGCTTGAGTAGCGGAGCCGTAAACCGTTTGGTTTCCTCCAGGATAATCTCTTCCACTTCAGCACCCATATTGTTTGCCAAAGCTAACAGTTTACGCCGCGTATCCCATTGACGATGGAACAAAGCGGTGGTACTTTCCTGTTGTTTGAAATTTTCATCTAAGCATAGCGTAATGGTTACACGCGTCGCCGTCTCCAACAGTTTCGTCACCACTCCTGCCTCTTGGGGATTAAACCATGTAAAGCCATCAATCCATACTTCGGCATCCTGTAAAATCTCAGACTGAGTAATTTTATCGGCCAGTAATGTCAAATAATCCTCAGGGTCGGTATACCGCCCCTGTAGGAATTTTTCAAAACCTTGATACACTAGAGCTAAGTCATGAAGTTTATCCCCAATCGGCAATTCGCCAAGTTGCTGCTTAGCCTCAGTCAGTAGTTCTGGCGATATCCCATAGGCTTTAAATTCTCGAATCATTCCGGCTAAAATATCAGCAAAACTACGTTGTGCCGCTGCTCGATGAAACATTTTAAAATCTTGCTGATGCTCTTGTAATAAGCGACTAAGAATGAGCCGCTTGCCAAGTTCCGTAATATGAGGGCGTACCGCCCCGCCGGTTTCCATTAAAATCCGATGAGCTAAGCGACGAAAACCAAATACATAGGCCCTCGCAAACCCACCAATGCCAGGGGTAGATGCTAATTCATGTTCCACCTTAAAGGTCGCATGCTCTGGTAAAATCATCACCAAAGAATTGCCTTCAGGAGATGTCCTTAACATACTGCCTATTTCCTCTAAACAACAATGGGTTTTGCCAGACCCAGCCCGTCCTATTATCAAACGAAGTTTCACCGACTGTCTCACCTCTATGACCTTATTTTCTTATTTACACTACCATTCGGTATTTGCCTCAAAAATCCCTACCATAATCGCCACACCATGAAATAAACAGGAGAGTCATGGCTTATAAAAAGCAGGCTCTCCTGTTTATTGTTATTATATGCCTAGCAACTTATATTGCTTGACTATTCTTTTGCCAATTCCCACCCTGAGGTTGCTTGTTTTTAGCGTTTTGTCCAAACAGCACCCCAATTAAGTTAGCTACTGCCCGAACCGTTGCATCATCCTTATCTAGCAGAGGATTAAATTCGACAAACTCCGCTGAAGTAAGTAGATTGGATGCTCCCAGCAACTGAACCCCACGTGCGCTATCTTGATAACTGATACCATCAACAACTGGCGTCCCTACGCCTGGAACTTCCACAGGGTCAATACCATCAAGGTCAAAACTTAAATGTATGCCATCGCACCGTTCTGACAAATAAGCAAGGGTTTGCTTTATGACCTCATCAATCCCCAGCTGTTTTACATCTTCGGGTGTGTAAACCTTAATATTCTTTTCCTTAATGAGTTGTTGTTCTCCTGGATCAACATCACGGGCACCAATCAACACAATATTTTCTGGTTTTACTTTCACTTCATAACCAGCAATACGCGTCAATGCCGAATGTCCGATTCCCATACTGGCTGCCAAAGGCATACCATGAATGTTGCCCGTCGGCGATGTTTCAGGCGTATTCATATCTGCATGAGCATCATACCAAATCACACCTATATTTTTAAAATGTTTTGCCACTCCAGCGAGCGTCCCCATGGCAATACTGTGATCGCCACCCAAGACCAGAGGAAAACACTGTTTTTCTATGCTTTTTGAAACTTTTGCTGCCAATGTTTCACTGGATAAGGCAAGAGTTTTTAAATTCTTTATATTTTCGTTGTTCTGCCTAAAGCGCCCTGTAATACCGATTGAAAGATTCCCTTCATCAACCACATTTTGTCCCAAGGCCTTCAAACGTTCTACGAGTCCAGCAGAACGAATCACATTCGGAGCCAAGTTGGTACCGTACCGAGTCTGTCCCAACCACATCGGCACACCAATAATGGAAATGTCTTTTTTCATATAATTCACTATCACCGCCCCAATCTTTCGCTTATTTTTTATCGCGAGTTTTATTTTAAACCTTTCTATAGTCCTGCGCAAGTATTTTTTACCATTCTTTAGGACATCCAAAATAATATCTGCAACTTGCTTTACAATTGTCTCATTATTGGTTTTTCATGCTATAATTAACTATATTCTGCTATTATTCTTATAAAAAATTTACAGGAGGAGACCTTATGTCACAAAATACATTTTTAAATTTAAAATCAGCCAATAGTTTACGTTTCCGTCTAATAGTACTATTAGTACTGTTCGCACTATTGCCTACCTGTATTTTAGGTATCGTTAGTGCCTATCGTAGTATTTCAGAAAAAACAGATACCATTGTACAAAACAATGTGGTAATCACCACACAGATAGCCAATGAAATAACCCGCCTTGTAGATGACTCTCGCGCCTCCCTGGTAACAACAGCTACGGCTATTGGCGCATCCACTACCAACAAGGCTCTCGATACCGCAGCCATCAAAGCAGCATTACTCGAGATGAAAAAACAAAATCCTCAGTTTGAGTTACTAATCGTCAACGACAGCACTGGTATGCAAATTTCCAGAACTTCCGGTGAGTTACGAAATCAAGCTGGCAAACCAAGCTTTGTTAATGCCATACAAGGAAATGCCTATTTTTCTGACGTTTATATTTCAGTATCTACCCAAGCACCTTGCATCACAATATCCACGCCCATCAAAGATCTAACGGGCACTATCATCGGCACAATGTCAGCGGATATCAGCCTTGGTGCCGTCCAAGAGATTGTTAATAGCGCTAAAATCGGCAATACTGGCTACATTGATATTGTAGACAAACAAGGCGTACTGATTGCCCACCCAGATAAAGAACGAGTCCTACAAAAGGAAAGTGTCGCAAATCTTGATTATATTGCTAAAGTTATGAAGGGGGAATCTGGTAATACAACTGCTCTTGACACCAACGGAGTAGAAGCACTAACCGTGTTTGCTCCCATCTCTGCATACAACTGGGGCATTGCTACTTATATGCCAACAAAAGAACTCCATAGTACCATTATGTCATCCTTGTTAATTACTCTACTCTTAAGCTTGCTGGCAGTAATCTGCGCTGGCGTAACGGCCTTTTTCATTGGCCGCAGTATTGCAGATCCCCTGCAACGTCTTGCTCTTAATGCTGGACAACTAGCACAAGGTGATTTAACTGGTCAAATCAACGCTAATGGCGCGTCAGAAATTAATTTATTGGCACAAGCCCTCACTACAATGCAAACAAATTTTAAACACATCATCAAAAACATTGTCGTCACCTCTGAACAAGTTGCTGCCGCTTCAGAAGAATTAACCGCTGGAGCCGAACAGTCAGCACAAGCTGCCAATTTGGTCGCGGGCTCGATTACCGAGGTATCCACCGCAACCGACCAACAGTTAGTTGCAACTAACGAGGCCACGGTAATTGTTACCGAAATGTCATCAAACATTCAACATATTGCCCAACAGGCTAACATGGTCTCTGCAGCCTCTGATCAAACAGCCCATGCTGCCAAAGACGGTGGTAGAGCAGTAGATATCGCCATTGAACAAATGAACAATATTGAACAATCCGTCATCCGTTCTGCCCAAGTAGTCACCATTCTCGGTGACCGTTCCAAAGAAATTGGCCAAATTGTTGACACCATCGCTGGCATTGCTGGCCAAACCAATCTTTTAGCCCTAAATGCTGCCATCGAAGCAGCCAGAGCAGGCGAGCAAGGCCGTGGCTTTGCCGTAGTAGCTGACGAAGTCCGCAAACTGGCTGAGCAATCGCAAAATGCCGCCAAACAGATTTCCACATTGATTACTGATATTCAAAATGAGACCGCTAAAGCCGTACAAGCTATGACTAGCGGCACGCAAGAAGTAAAAAAGGGCACGGAAGTGGTTAACAACGCTGGTCAATCCTTCCGTAACATTACCATCTCGGTAGAACAAATGTCTGGGCAGATTAGGGAAATATCCGGCTCTATTCAGCAAATAGCCAGTGGCAGTCAAAAAATAGTTACTACAATCGAAGATATTAACAACATCAGTAAAGATACCTCTCTGCAGGCACAAACCGTGTCGGCAGCTACTCAGGAGCAATCAGCGACCATGGAAGAAATCGCTGATTCCAGTCAATCTCTGGCTAAAATGGCTGAAGAATTGCAAACTGCCGTACATCAATTTAAAATGTAACCCCTTCTTTTGCGGCAACACTAAAAGCCAACAAAGCATTACCATGTTTTGTTGGCTTTTGAGTATTTTTTTCACATCATAAGCAGGATAAGCATAGGAATACTAGAAATATAGCATTAATAAATTCCCAAACTCAACTCTTATTTTTGCATAATTTATGGCAGGGAGGCATTCTGGATGGAAGAGAGCACTACTTCTAATTGCATTTCTAAATTTAAAAATACAGATAATATCCATGAAGCATGTAACGCCAATGATCGTTTTGCCAAAGCTTTCAATTTTAATCCTGGCCTCATGACGATTAGCACAATCGATACTGGGGAGCTTATCGATGTGAATGAAGCTTTTTTAACTGTTCTTGGCTTCGAAAGAAATGAGGTCATCGGTAAAAGATCGACAGACTTAAAGGTATTCGTGCACAAAAAAGATAGAGATCTAATCATAGATTCGTTGCGGACGGAAAGTCATCCCCAAAACCCTGAAATCATGTTACGCGCTAAAAATGGCGAAACCCATATCACCTTATTTTCTGCTCATGTCATCGAAAGCAATGAAAAAAAATACATGCTTACCATTATGAATGATATTACGGCCCAAAAAAAAGCCCAATCAGAAATGATCATTGCCAAACAACAAGCCGAAGCTGCCACCATTGCTAAAAGCCAATTTCTTGCCAACATGAGCCATGAAATCAGAACACCGATGAATGCAATTATTGGTTTTTCAAACCTCGCCTTAAAAACCGAACTTTCTAAGAAGCAATTTGATTACCTTACTAAGATTGAACGTTCTGCACAATCTCTGCTACAAATTATTAATGACATACTGGATTTTTCTAAAATTGAAGCCGGCAAATTAGAAATGGAAACCATTCATTTTCAATTAGATGAAGTAATGAACCATATTGCCAACATGGTTTCCGTTAAAGCTGCCGAAAAAAATATTGAATTATTAATTACTATTGCTGATAACGTACCCCGTGGATTAATCGGTGATCCTTTGCGACTAGGACAAATCCTCCTCAACATTTGCAATAATGCGGTTAAATTCACTGAAGCTGGTAGTATTCTTATAAAAGTGGAACTGAGTGAGACCTATGACAAGCGCAGTAGAATCAAGTTTACCATCAAAGATACAGGTATTGGGATGAGTGCGGAGCAAATCACTAAACTCTTTGAGGCCTTTTCCCAAGGAGATAATTCGATTACGCGAAAATTTGGCGGAACTGGTCTGGGACTTACCATCTCCAAGCTATTAGTTGAAATGATGGATGGTGAAATATTTGTCGAGAGTGAACTTGGCCGCGGAAGCACCTTTTCTTTTATCGCAGAATTCACACGGCAGAAAACAGAGAATAAAGTCCTTCCCGATACTCCAGTGGATATTGTCGGTCTCAAAGTGCTGATTGTTGATGACAATAAACTTTCCCGAGAAGTATTAAAGGAACAGTTATTATCCTTTCGCCTAAAACCAACCGCCGTAGATTCTGGGGCTATGGCCCTGCGAGAGTTAGAACGTGCTGCACTAGATAAACCTTATGATTTGGTGCTCATGGACTGGCGCATGCCGGGCATGGACGGAATTGAAACCGCAAAGATGATGCGAAGAAGCAGCAAACTGGGGCACATACCACTAACCATTATGGTTACCGCCTTTGATCAGGAAATCATCATGAGACAAGCAGAAAACGCTGGGATAAAAGCCTTTTTATTAAAGCCGATTAGCTCCTCCCTATTATTTGATACCATCATGCAAGTATTAGGCCGAGAAGTCCCTACCGCTATTCGAATGCATCCTCGGGAGAAAGATTTACTAAATGGCAAAGAAGAACTAAGAGGAGTAAAGGTTTTGCTAGCGGAAGATGTGCCTTTAAACCAACAAGTAGCGACCGAGATTCTAGAAAGTGCTGGAATCATCGTCCAAATAGCAAACAATGGACAAGAAGCCGTAGACGCCGTTGCCAAAACTCATTATGATGCCATACTCATGGATATACAAATGCCAATCATGGGTGGTCATGCCGCTACACGCTTGATTCGCGCTGATAAAAAGAATGCTCGATTGCCCATCATCGCCATGACTGCCCATGCTATGCAAGGGGCCAAGGATGAATGTTTAGCAGCAGGCATGAATGATTACATCAGTAAACCAATCGACCCTGAATACTTGTTTACAGTCCTTAGTCGTTGGATTCAGCACCGTGCCTCTGATACCACTACTAAGCCGTCTATAATACAACCTCAACCCCTACCTATGTCAACTGCTGCAATTGTGTTTCCAGCAAACTTGCCAGGAGTTGATTTGCAAGCTGGTCTACAACGCTTGAATGGCAATAAAAAGTTGTATCAAGATCTATTAATGGCTTTTGCGAAAGACTATGCCACTGCCGTTTCTGACATAAAAATTGCCCTTAGTACCGCTGACTTTGATACTGCCAAAAAATTAGCTCATACCCTAAAGGGGGTCGCAGGCAACCTATCAGCCGATGTCATTTATCTCGCTGCAAAAAATCTGGAACTTGGAGTATCTCAGAAAACAACAACACAATTTAAGCAGTTATTATCCGAGCTAGATAATGCCCTACAGCCATTGGTCAAAGCGCTAATCAATTGGAAACAATAATCACCCTTTCCCTGTCTGATCTCTTATGTTAATTTTATAAAAATGGACTTGCATTTGTTATTGAATTAACATATAATAAGTATGTTGTTGTTACGAACACATCCAACTGGGGTGTCGCCAAGTTGGTAAGGCACGGGACTCTGACTCCCGTATGCGCAGGTTCGAGTCCTGCCACCCTAACCATTGTAAATCCTTTATGACTCACTAGCTCAACTGGCAGAGCAACTGACTCTTAATCAGTAGGTTCGGGGTTCGATTCCCCGGTGTGTCACCAGCAAATTCAAGCATTCGCAGGTTCTGCGAATGCTTTTTTATGTCTACTGGGTCTTTTATTGGGTCTTATAGATTGCAAACACTGACAAATATAATCCAACAAAAATGAAAAATCTTATATAGTGGTAGTACCTCTGATATATAAGTATATACTTTTAAAATTGTGTAACTGGTGTAACCACACATACAATCTACCACGCCAACAAAATAAAACCTACATTATAAATAAAGTTTTTCTAATTCATCGTTTAGTATAAGAAATTGATTATTATAGTCCTTAAGTAATTTCATAAAAAATTTATTAAATTCAAATTCTTTTTTTAGTGGAAATACATGAGATAGTCTTGTGTGTGAATCAAATGCATGCATCACTACTGATTTTTCGGGATATAGTTCCTCATACTTTTTGTTTATTTTTATTAAATTACTGTTTGCCGAGAAGATAAAATAGTATTCGCCTAATAATTGACACAATCGTTCCGAATTAACATTTTCGTAAACAATATCTAAATATAAATTATATGTTTTACCTTGTTTTTTGCATTGACGATAAATCGCGGCTAAATGATGAGAGCAATTATCAATAGATATATACTTTTTCTCATTCCATTTCTGAATTTTAATGTCATGTAATTTGTGTTGATCGTCTTTCACAAATTTGCAATTTTTCCTAAAATCATCATCAGTATAAAATTCAATAACATCTGTGTTAGGGAAAAAACTTTTAGCATTTTCTTTTAAACTTAATGAAAACTCATGTAAGTTAGCATATTGCTCAATTGGACTACGCGAATTAGAAACACCATCCACCGATAATATATCTGTTATCCCGGCCGTCCTTTTTGAAAAATCAATTTCCACAATTGGGCAATATTGATGTTCTTTCTCTCGAAATAATTTTTCATTACGCACTAAGTAATGAATTAACTCACCTCGACCATTACACGAAGATTCTCGCCATAGTGAAGGATAATCTAACCATTCTTCATTTTTAATATACCGACTAAAATTTTCTTCCTTTGAAGTCTGTTGAATTTCCTTTTTAAACATCATTTTTAGCCTAGATAACAACATTTTCTCCAACCCAACATAAGCATCTTCTTGTTTTTTCACGATAACCACTCCCTCATATTTTTATGTAATTAATCCCTACTTTCATTATAGATCAAAGGAACCTTTTTGGATTATCACTTTTGTCAAAAGTATTTGCAATTAGTCGCAAAAAAGAAAAGAACAGGAGTGTTATCCCCCTGCTCTTATGCTTATTTATTGTTGGCAACTCATTTCTTTTCTACTATTCAAATATCTCGCAATTGCTATATTGGCTAAATCATTAGGATCAATATGTAAATCTTCGGCCATGGACTTCAATTTTTCAATATGTTCCCCATCTTCGATTTGTACCTCAACAAATTCCTTCCCTGTATTTATAACGATCTCTGTAGCATTAGTAAAAATAGTATTAAATTCATCCACAAATTGACGATCAACTATATATTCGCCATCAGACAACCTAGATCGTTTGGTTCTGGTGCAAAAATTATTTTTAGAGAAACTTTTTATTAAAAGTGGAGCGGATTCCTCAATATTCACTTGAAATAGTTCAATGAAGTTCAAAAAAACATAAGTTTCATTGTAAAAGTGGAGGAAAAAAATCTTTATAATTTTATTTGCACCAGAGCCAATTTTTCTGCATTCTCCCTTAACGTCTGATTTCCGCATTTGGCTGCCTGCTCCCCTATTTGTAAAGTCTTTGCACCAGAAGCAAACCTAATCCTATAATGCTTTCTTTCTTAGTTTTTCGATATCATCTAGACTAGGCAATGCTGGTATCGCCCCTGTCTTGGTAGTTGTCAGGGCACCTGCCGCATTTGAAAAATCAAGTAACTCCTCAAATTCTTCTTTCGTCAATCTATAAATATCATCCATATTCATATCGCTAATTCGATATAATAAGGCTCCTAAAAATGCATCACCGGCTCCTGTGGCATCAATAGCAGCGACTTTGTAGGAAAGAATATGTCCCTCACCACCGGCATATTTATAATGACATCCCGCTGAACCAAGTGTGATTAAAACCACTTTGATCCCTTGATTAAACAAGATACTCGCACCAGTTTCTAATTCTGTGGTTCCTGTAATCAGTTCCAATTCTTCTTCTGATATCTTAAGAATGTCAGCAAATTCTAGTCCTTTAGCAATATTTTCTTTTGCCTGCAGAACGCTGCTCCATAATGGTGCTCGATAATTCGGATCGTATGAGATAATGAGTCCATTATCCTTTGCAAATTTACAAGCCGCTAGTGTTGCCCCCCTCGCTGGTTCATCGGTCATCGATATAGAACCAAAGTGAAAGACTTTTGACTGACGAATCATATCATAATTTACATCAGACTCACTAAGCATCATATCCGCTCCTGGATTACGATAGAAATTAAAAGACCGATCACCATTACTATAAAGGTGAACAAAAGCCAATGTAGTATTTACTGTTCTAGTAAATTTGAGACCCGTTACATCAATTTTATTCTCTATCAGTACATTTTCAAGAAATTCACCAAACTGATCTTTGCCCACCATACCCAGAAATGCTGTTGTTTTTCCTAACTTAGCAACTGTCGCTAATACATTCGCTGGTGCTCCACCTGGATTTTGCTCAAAAGCAGACTTGTGATCGTCTCCTTCTATTGGGGTAAAATCAATCAGCAATTCTCCTAATGCTACTACATTGAACATATTAAACCACTCCATTTCCTTTATTTTTAAGCATATTAATTATCGCATAAGAAAAAATTTGGCTTATGCTAAGTCTGCAAATACAGAAATAAATGTTAGTCTTTCTTATATCGCTTTTTTTAGATTATATTTATTTACATTGTACTTTAATTTTCCATTAGCGCTTATTGTAATTGCTGTTACTAACTCTAGAGGAAAAGCCCTAGCAGTAAATACCAATGCTCCTCCATTTATAAAAATTTCTATTATGCTACAATCAACAAAAATTTGTACAGTAATCTTCTCACCAAGTTCGATCGCAGCCGTCCTTGTACATCCAATCTCATTGCCAATACCGTTGCTGAATGTTTGTCGATCAATCAAGGCAATATCGTTTTTTACATCGAAGCTTAGTCTAAATCTTTCCTCTTCTGATTTAAATAAGTCTAGCAAAATAATTGAGCCTTCAATGCTCGTAAGTTCAATATTTAATTCATAACTATTGCTATTGTTTTCAACGTCTACTGAATTTCCATCTAAATATCCTTGGATATGTACATGGTCACTTCTCAATGCCTCTAACTCGCGAACCGGTCTCTGTTTTAGTATCTTATCTTCAAAAAACAATTCGCGTGGCACAGTTAAACAATGGGACCATTGGTTTTTTTCCGTTGGATACTGATTTTCTGCTGCTCCGGCCCAGGCAATGAGTAACCGCCTACCAAAACCATCTTGAAAAGTTTGTGGCGCATAAAAATCAAACCCTTTATCTAATTCATTGATATATTCAATATTAAAAGTTAGATTTTCAATATCCATAGTGCCCACAGCATAGATCACATTATACAAATTTTGATAATCATGCCCCTTTGTTTCTAATCCTTGAGGCGAAAAAACTAAAATATTTTTCCCACCTACAGAAAAATAATCTGGGCATTCCCACATGTAACCAAATGTAGTTAAAGAAGTTTTTAATTCTCCTTTGAATTTCCATTCAACCCCATCATAAGACTCATAAACAATTAATGCTCCAGTAAGGTCCTTTCTTTGCGCACCAAGTATCATATAGTATTTTCCCGACTCTTGCCAAACCTTTGGGTCTCTGACATGACCAGTGTAACCTTCAGGAATACTTCTAATGATGGGGTTACTGATTGATTTCGAAATTTCACCGTACTTATTCATTATAGCTAAACACTGGTTGGCGTATCTTGTTTCTTCCGAATATTTAATGTTCCCAGTGTAATAAAGTAGTAGGTTATCATTTTTTACAATTCCGCTACCTGAATATGCACCATGGATTTCATATTTTTCTGTCGGGATAATAGCAACAGACATCCTTTCCCATTGAACTAAATTTTTTGATTTAACATGCGCCCAATGTTTCAGTCCATGTATTGGACCAAAAGGAAACCATTGATAGAACACGTGATATTCTCCGTTAAAATAAGCCACCCCATTAGGATCATTTAATAATCCACATTCGGGATGTATATGAAAGACAGGTTTCCAAGGATCATTCTGGGAAAGACGCATGAGTTCTTCAAGTTGTCCATCTTCCGCTTCTAATATTGTCATATATTTATTGTTTTTTAAGTTATCCACTTGCAATTCCTCCCACTATAATTTAACGTTCTATTTAATTATGTATAAGAACGCACCGAAGATTCGCCCACGTCAGGATTTATGAACTCTACGGCGTTATTGCGCAACCTCCGTATTTCATAACAGCCTGACGAGTACCTCTTTAGTGCGTTTCATACAGATTACTTCACTTAGTTTATACCGCTATATCTTTGGATTGATTCTAATGCAAAAACAAAAGTCATGCTATAAATTCCCTAAAAAATTAAAACTTAAGATATATGGAATATCACAAAATTTATTAAAATAGAAATATTTTGAGTCAGAAATTATAATAGTGTATATTCACGGTTACCTTAAGTATCCACTCAGTTACAGAATGCCTGGATTTGATAATTTTGCAAAGACTGAGAAAGTAATTTGTGGAATTAAAATAATCCATATGATTAGAAAAGGACAGATTGAGAAACTTAACCTGTCCTTTCTGAGGTTGAGTTTAAGAACCAAATTAATAATATTCTTATATTTTGGGATCTACTAAAATTAGAAGTTGTAATCTATTTCAATGCGATATTCATTATTGTTTGCATTGGTATCAACGTCTTTACCTAAAGTATACCAAGTAGTCAAACCTACATTTTCATCAAGGCTATAGTCAAAACCAATACGGGTACCTTTTGTGTTTTGACGCCAATCGTCGGTAATACTGTAGCTAGCCAATTGAGGACTCATGCGATACATGGCAAACAAATCATAAGTACCAGGTTTGGCAATATTAAAATTTTTATAAGTAGCTCTAACTAAATACGCTGTTTGATCCGTACTGATAATGTCATCATTTGCACTTGCACTTCCCGTAGCATTGGACTTAGCATATACAGCTTTAATGTTCCAGTTAGTAGCAAATTGAGTATCAATTTGTGCAGTATAGTAAGTAACATCGTTGTTACCATTGACAACACTCTGATTCATGAGAGTATTAGGCGCTATCTTGTAGTAACCAGCATGAACATTAGTGTCTGCAGAAAGTGGTAAATCAAAGAGGGTTGAAAAATAACTTTGAGAATGATAATTGGAAATAGCATTATCATCGGTTGAGCTAGCCCGACCTGTTTCAAGGGTAGTTTTTAGTACCTTACCAAATGTCACTTGACCGCCACTTACTTTATCATCGTATACCAATCCCGAGGGAGAATAAGCACTAAATCTGCCGATTTTCGTCACAGAACCACCAACTGGGCCAGTAACGTAGAACTGCTCATACACAGAATTTTGGAGGGTCTCATTTTCTCCGGCATAATTAAATTCTCTACCATATTCACTTTCACCTTTTATCGACCAATTATCATTCACTCTGTACGAAAAATTACCATCAAAGTTAATATGGCTATTCGGTGTATAGGCTCCGATATTTGCCTGATCTACTGTAGGACCATTAGTACGACCCTTGTCAAATCTAACGCGAACTTGACCATTCATAGTAAATTGATCAAGTTTCCGATCTGAACCTGTTACAAGAACATTCAGCTCTTTTAATTCAGTCTCGAATTCTGCAGCAAGTTTATCGATAATCACTTTCTGATCAGCGTCAGCTTTGTCCCCTTTCGACATAGCATTTGCTACGATTAGTGCCATTTCATAACGACTGATCATTTTGCCCTCTACGTAACCACTAACGATACCAGCTTGTGCTAATTGGTGTACTGCATCATAGGACCAATCTTTTGCGGGAACATCTGAGAAAGGATTGGCCGCTGCGAAAGAAGTTCCAGCCAGACCTAGTACCATGGCTGCTGCTAGGGAAGCCACTAATTTTTTTTTCATGTTTAAATCATTCCTTAATTTTTTATTTTTTCTGGAATACTGAACTTATTGTGCAAGAGATTTACTTAAGTTTCTATATTTCCTTAAAAACCTCTAAACCGTAAACTTTTCATCTTACACTTACTTTAAAAACTGTTGAGAGCACTAGTTAGACCACCTTTACTACTCGCCAATTCTGTTCGGTGTTAGATTGCTTTAACATCATAAAAACCAATACTATACTATCTCTTTAGTGCGTTTTATACAGATTAATTTATTTCGTTTATGCTACGACATCATTAAGTTCTGATGTTTCTTCACTTGTTTCATATTTTTTAGAAAGAACAAATGTGATCCCAAATGTAATCGAGAAAGAGATAACCATACCGATAATATAACTCACAAGACTCTCTGGTCTAATAGAGATTACACCAGGTATTCCAGCTGCGCCAAGCGCAATTGCTAATACTTTGTTATAGGTAATAAACGCTGAAGCAATACATGAACCTGTAATCGCAGCAATGAATGGATATTTAAGTTTTAAATTAATACCAAACATGGCTGGCTCTGTAATTCCAAGTAAAGCAGAAATACCAGCTGCTGAAGCAATACCCTTCATTTTTTGGTTTTTAGTTACGAACAATACTGCAAGTGTTGCTGCACCTTGTGCTACATTGGACATTGCAGCAATCGGAAATATGAAACTACCACCTGTCTGTGCAACATTGGCCAATAATTGAGTTTCTACCGCAATAAAACTATGATGCATACCCGTGATAACAAAAGGTGCATAAATCAGTCCGAACAATCCGCCACCGATGAATCCCATACTGGTATACAATAAAACAAGTCCATCTGTTAACAAGTTACCCATCGAACGCGTAACAGGTCCAATCATAGTAAATGTCAATATACCCGTAATGAAAATCGTCAATAATGGTGTAAGTAAATTGTCTAATGCTTCTGGCATGATTTTTCGTGTGTAATGTTCTACTTTAGATAAAACATAGGATGCTGCAAGAACAGGAATAACAGTTCCCTGATAACCTACCTTATCGATGTGAAGTCCAAAGATGGTCCATGTTGGGATTTTCCCTGCAACTAAGGCACTACCATAACTCCATCCATTCAGTAAACCCGGGTGAACCATGAGCATCCCTAAAGTTGCCCCTAAATATACATTACCACCAAATCTCTTAGTAGCTGAGAAACCAATTAAAATTGGTAAAAATACAAAGGCTGCATTGGCAAATGTATTAATGAGTGCGGCTAAATCAGCACTTTGTGGATATATTTCAATTAATGATTTACCTGCAACCAATAAGCCAGGGGCCGTTAGTACATTGTTGATTCCCATTAATAGACCGCCAGAAACGATTGCTGGAATAATAGGTACGAAAATATCAGAAAGCATTTTTACAAATCGTTGGAGCATATTTAAGTTGTTTGCACCTGCATCTTTTACATCTTGGGTAGACATTTCTCCTAAACCAGTAATAATAGCAAATTCCTTATGTACCAAGTTTACCGTGCCTGGTCCGAGAATAATTTGATATTGACCACCCGTAGCAAAAGTACCTTTTACAGCATCCATGCTGTCGAGTTTTTCTTGATTCACCTTACTCTCATCTTTCAAGGCAAGACGCAGACGAGTCGCACAATGTGCCGCGGCACTAACATTGCCCTTGCCCCCTAGGGCTTCCAGAATTTCCTGTGCAATCTTTTTGTAATCCATCATTCTCAACTCCTCATTTTTTGTGAGACCGGTTCCACAAAGTGTAAAAAAAAAGAAGATTCAGTTATCTTACCGTTACACATGAGGGAACGGTTCCATGTGCCTATTATATTAACAATACCCTAGCTTGTCAACGCTTTTATTCACAATTATTTGATAATTCGAAACTATTTTCTTGTCGACTTCTTCGCCTTTAATCAATTTTATTATATTCTCAGCAGCAATCATGCCTGTTGCGTAGTTATCAAACTTGACAGTCGTTAGTCCTGGATAAATGACTTCCGATACTTTATATCCTCCAAAGCCAACTACTGAAATATCTGTTGGCACAGTTAATTGATTGGCAAAGATACTGGCAATTGCACCGATGGCAATGTTATCAGTAGCACAAAACATTAATGAAGGTTTTTCTTTTTTGATAATCTGATCTGCCACTTCTAACGCATCCTCCATGGCAAAGCTAGTAACATGATAAGAAACATCCATTCCAATCTCTTCATTTACTGCTTTTGCAAAGCCAGCCTTTCTAATAACGCCTACCGCAATATCATATACCGGAACCCCTAAATAAGCTATTTTTCTATGTCCCATTCCAATAACATATTTAGTCAATTTATATGCCGCATTAAAATCATCGTAAACTATACAATTATAATCATCCTGTTCCTGTCCCATAATAATTACTGGAATCTTAATAAGATCGATTGCTTCTTTATGTTTAGCCGTTATTTCTGTCGCTAAAATAATGATGCCAGCTACCTTCTGTTTCGCAAAACTATAGAAACTTTCTATTTCTCTATCTATATCTTGACTGGTATTGGCAATTAGCATTTGATAATTATGCTGTTTTAATTTCTCATCAATACCAATCAGCGTTTTAGCCGTAGTATAAGAGTCCAGCCTCGGGATAATTACACCGATAAAATTTGATGTCTTTAATTTCAAGTTTTGAGCAAAAGTATTTGGCTCAAATCCAGTGTTTTTTATTATTTTCGCAATTTTTTCGCTTACTTCACCACTTACATACCCACCATTTAAATGCCTAGATACCGTACTTTTTGAAACTCCCGCTAGCTTTGCTATGTCAGAAATAGTTTGTCTCATATAAGCCTCCATTTACGCTAAATGCAATCCACAAATGTATTTACACACATTGTACTTAAAAATATATCTCTCTTTTGCACACGTTATTTATTTTGTGCCTTTATTATCACTGTCTCACCTCGCTTGGCAAATTGCCCTGCTAAGCATTCTATGGTGAGAATCTTATCTGGGTTGGTTACCACGACTGCGGTTATATGACTAACAGCTTTTTGTATGACCAGTCCTAATGAGAAACTGATCAACGGCTGACCTTTCTTCACCTTGTCCCCAGTCTTGGCATGAGCGATAAACCCTTCGCCATTCATTTCTACTGTATCTACACCAATATGTATCAGCAACTCCATACCCTCCATGCTAGTAATACCGATTGCATGATTAGTCGGAAAAAGAGCCACCACCTTACCATCAACAGGTGAAACAACCTCACCATCTTCTGGGCCTATACCTATGCCTTGTACCATGTATTGAAAAGCCACATCGGGAATTTCCTTTAGCCCCATCAGTTGTCCGTTAAGTGGTGCCATTATTTCAATATTAGCTGATTTCTTCTTTTTAAAAAGATTAAACATGGACATCGCCTTCTTGCACTTTTATATATCCAATTGAGAAACAGCGCTCCATTTATGACCCATAATGCTTCTCCCCTTTCAAAATGAGGAAATGGTTCCATGTGCGCTAAAAAAATGAAAAGCCTCCCTATCAATATATCTGGTTATAGTGCAAAGGTCAAAATAATATTATAATTTTATCATAATCCAGAATTCGTGACAACTTAGGATCATCTGTATTAGTAGGGCGTTGGGTTCGGTTCTGGTGCAAGGATTGTACAAAGTTAAAAATCGTCGCATTTTTACCGGAATATCAAGCTGCAATACCCATAATATTGTTTATAAACTCAACTTCAGCAATCTGGTAATATGTCAAGTCCATAAATAATAAATATTGTAAACAATTTGCAAAAAAAGGGTATACTTAAAAAACCTTCTCCTCAAAACGAAGAAAAATTAGAAATATGGTAATATTAAATTTGGCTTACTCTACTTTG
>Ga0224527_1000133_pt1 | contig 55782 bp, 51 predicted proteins | sample CBST0metaG_FD_179882 | JGI IMG/M metagenome (GOLD analysis project Ga0224527, IMG submission 179882) | Peat soil microbial communities from Stordalen Mire, Sweden - C.B.S.T0 | ecosystem: Environmental > Terrestrial > Soil > Wetlands > Peat | place: Sweden: Norrbotten County, Stordalen Mire...
ATCGCCTGAATTTCCGCTGCCGGTCGCGATGGTCACGGCGGTGCCGTTCGCTGGGGTGATCGTGATGGACGATGTCGGCAGAGTCGCAGTAGAGCTGGATTCCAGGCTCGAATACCAGGCCCCAGAAGTCGCCACATTATTGACCACAACCGTGTGGGAGCCGGCAACTGTTCCAGTAGCTGCAGTTGCTGTAAGTTCACTTGTGTTGGAGGACGTCACGGTCCGATTCGCCAAAGGACCGGTCAGGGTGTTCAGCGATTGCATATCAGCTACGACGGCTTTTGTCGCAGTCTGGATCGCCGTGAGGGCTGTTGTCTGGCTGGTTAGGGTGGCTTGGTCTGCCTGCCAGAGCCGCTCCGGCGCGCGGTCCGCATAGATGCCCGCCGTGACAGCGGAAGTGACGTCTATGGCACTTGTAGTCTTGTTCGACAACGCGGCCAGGATGCTGCTGACATCGACTGTCGAAGTCGACGCTGTCGAACTCGCCAAGAGCGAGCTGAGAGTGGAACTGGTGCTCATAGCTGCGGCCTTTCCCCTGGAAGGCGCCATCGAGTTCACGCCAAGCTCTGGACCCTTCATCCGAAGGCTGGAGAGCCGGCGACGATCGAATCCACTTTAGAGTGAACTTCCTGAGCGTAATGCGGAGGTGGCGCCGTAGGCGCCACCTCCTTTGCTACGTTGGCGCTGTGTTAAGTTACTGGACCAGCTTCAGTACGGCCTGCTGTGCCTGGTTGGACTGCTGCAGGGCAGCCATGCCGGTGGACTGGAGGACGTTGTACTGGGTCATGTTGGCAACGGTCTTGCCGATGTCGGCATTCTGAATGCTGTTAGACGCGCTTTGCAGGTTCGTGACCTGGCTGGCCATGACGTTACTGGCTGCGGTCAAGCGGTTGACGGAGGCGCCAATCGTACCGCGCTCCTGGGCAATCTGATTGATTGCTCCCGTTGCTCCTACCAAGGCTGTAAGGGCAGCGGACGCGCCGCCAGTGGTGAGCAGATTCCCGGTGACGCCCAACCCTGTGGAAGAAACCGCAGACATCGTAGTCGCGATCGTTGTGTTCGAGGTGCTGGTGCCATCGCTGATGAAGGCGACGTTAGAATTGTTAACGACGTTTCCAGTGGTAGTGGAGCCCGCGGTAAACTTCACAACCGTATCGGTGCCAGCAGTGGCGGTGAGTGTTTTATCGCTTGAGGTAAGCTCGACCTTGAAAGTAGAGGAATCAATGCTTGCCGTCACGCCAGTGACGTTGGCGTTAATAGCGTCCATCATTGTTTGGACCGTATCTCCCGCCTTCGCCGTGAAGGTGTAGATGTTCGCGCCGCTATTTGTGGAGATGACGTCCGTGAGGCCGGCTGTGAGAGCCATAGCAGCTGTGGCAGCAGCATTGGCACCGGTGCCAGTCCCTGTATTAGTGGCAACGGTTTGTGCAGCAAGGGAGAACACATTCTGCCCGTTGAAGTTGGTATTCTGACCGATCTGGTCGATTTCAGCGGCGATCGAGGAATATTCAGTTTGGAGGGCCGTAGCCTGAGCAGTCGTAACGCCGCTTGTGGCTCCTTCGGTGGCCAGCGTTACGGCGCGGTTCAGAAGCGTGGTGACCTGCGACAGGGCGCCATCGGCGGTTTGCAACATGCCGATCGCGTTGCTCGCGTTCTGCTGCGACTGCGTCAGGGCAGCGATGTTCGCGGTCATTCCGTTGGCGATCGACAAGCCGGCCGCATCGTCCGAACCGGAGTTGATCTTCAGGCCGGTCGAGAGCTGGGTCAGGGTCTTTTGCAGGCTGGTTTGCGTGCTGGACAGTGCGTTCTCCGCCGACAGGGAGGAGATGTTGTTCAGAATTGAGAGTGCCATGGGTGTATCTCCTTGTTGTGCCCTTTTGCGCCTGCACTCGGCTCGTTTTGGTGGGCCTGCTTTGAGGCTCCTATGTGTCGAGAAGGAGGTCGTCTTGGACAGACACTCTATCGGCCATCCCGGAAAATCATTTCAATGCAAATGTCAGTTCAGCGCTGTTTGTCGCGGGAAGCCCTTGGGCAAATGTGATTGAATTGGGCTTTGAAAATGAAAGAGCAACCGCAGGCCATTCAATTCCCTCAGGGCATGGCTCCCGCTTCGTTTAGCGCCCAGGTTCGCGTGAACATTTGTGCAAATTCTATCCCGGCGTTGAATCCTGTTGTAACTCGCTGTGCGAATCGGACCGATCAGAACGGCAGATTAACCCGTCGTCCCCAAGGCCCGCACTAACAAGTAGATTTACGTCGTTGGCAAGTTACCTGGCAACTGCCGTAGGCACCTACAGAGGAAAGGCGTTGGAGCAGGGCTTGGTCTTTCGCTTCACCAATCAGCCTCTATCGAGAGCTGAGAGGCTATTGCAGATACTTGAGCAAGTTTTCTGGCAGGGCTTTGGCAGCGGCTGCCAGGACCGCGCTGTTGTCAAGCTCGGCATTGGAAAGGTTAGTGGCGGCATCTGCAAGGTTGACTCCTACCAGTGCTGTCTGTGCGGTTGAGAGTGTCACCGTCTCTTTGCTGAGGTAGCTCTCCTGGGAGTTTAACTGGCTGATGGTGTTGTCAAGGGGAATGCGCTGCTGTCCAACGGCAGTCAACGCAGCGCTCACAGCCGTGGTGGCCGTGCCGATATCCGTGGATGTTCCACTCTGGAGGGCGGTGATGAGACCTGTAAGGGAGGCTATTGCATTTGACCCAGAGGTGAGCAACTGGCTGCCAGATATATTCGTGGCGACATTGAGGAAATCACCTACCTGCACGCTGTTCACGCTGCTGTTTCCGACGTAGGCGTAGGCGTTGGCGACCTTGGTGCTCGCAACAGCCGTCATGGAACCGAGCGCCTTGTCATCGGAGTTGACCACGATGCCATTCGTACTCGAGTTGGTGGCGATGGACAACTGGCCATGAGCGTTGATGGTGGCAGTAGTGCCGGCAGAGAGCGTGCCTGCAGAGACAGCGCTGGTGATAGCACTCTGCAAGGTAGCGACGGTATCGCCAGCTGCAGCTTTGAATGTCATGGATTCGCCAGTGGTTGCATCGCTGATGGTGGTGACCGAGCCGGCGGTCAGAGCTGTGGAGGATGTCAGCGGGCTAGCGGCCGATCCTTGCGAAGATGTGTACGTGGTTGAGGCTGCCACGAAAGGCGGAGTGGTACTGGCGGTACCGCCGAAGACATAGACCCCCTGGTAAGCGGTGTTGGCCTGGGATATCACACTGGAGAGAACGGTCTCGACCTGGGTAGCGATCGATTGCTTATTTGCGGTCACTCCGTTTGAACTGGCCCCCGATGTGCCAAGGGTGATGGCACTGTTCAGGGAGGTCACAATGGAGCTGATGGCGGAGTCAGCGGTCTGCATTTGGGGGAGCACAGAAGTGACATTCTTCGTGTACTGGTCAACGCTGGCCGAGGAGGCGAGCGACGTGACCATATTCGCGGAGGCTGTGGGATCATCGGAGAGGTTGTTAACCCGCAAGCCGGTTGACACCTGCTGCTCCGCGTCCGCGAGATTCTGCTGGCTCTGCTGCATGGCATATTGCACATCGGAAAGCATGTTGGTGACTCGCATATTGCCCTTTCTCCCGCGGCCATCCGCCGCGCCTTGAGGTTTTACTCAGCCGCGGCGGTCCCCATACTCATCGTCACCGAGAAGAGCGCTTGAATCGTGCTCACGACTCGAGCTGCAGCCTCGTAGGACTGCTGAAACGTGATCAAATTGGCGGCTTCCTCGTTGATCGATACCCCAGAGACAGAGCTGAGCTGGTCGTTGAGCTGCAGCAGGCTGGCAGTGGTCGCAGTCGATTCGGCGTTTGCGCTGGAGGTAAGGCTGCCCACTTGGTAGACCAGGCTCGCATACGCGTCTCCGGGAGTCTTGCCGCTGGCAAGTTTGGTGGTCTGCATGGCGCTGAGATTGGCCAAGTTGCCGTTGCTTCCGGAGGTGCCATCCGAGCTGGAAGCGATTAGCGCGGGATCGGTGATCGCCATTTTGATTGTGGACGCGGACCCGGACACGGAGGAAGAAACCGTGTACAAGTTCGTTCCAGCGACCCCATTTTGATCGTAGCCTTTGGCCTGAGCTGCGTTCATGGCGGTCGCAAACTGATTGGCGAGTGTGTCTAGCTGGGTCAAAAGGCCGGGGATTGCGGTGTCACGCGTCTGAATGGTTCCACCCAGGTCGCCGCCGGTGAGCGAGGACGTAATGTCGTCGCCGCTCTGGTCGAGGACATGCTGCATGCCATCGGTGCCGGTAGTGGTCTGCAGAGCGAAACTCTGCGAGCCAACCACCAGGGGAGTTCCGCCACCCGTCGTCAGCGTCTCGCCATTATCGGTCTGAGTAACGGAAACATTGGTCAGCGCCGATAGTTTGAGGACGAGTTGGTCCGCCTGATCCTGAACCGTGCCTCCGTCTTGCCCGGTCGCCTTCAGCTGGGCCAGCTGCGGATTCAAAGCCGCAATCTGCTTGGTGAGCTGGTTGATCTCACTGACATCCTGAGTGACCTGGGTATTAAGTCCGGACTGTTGCGCGGTCAAAGTACTGGAGGCCGTATTGAAGGCCGTGGCCAGATTCTGCCCAGCGGTGAGGACTGCCTGTTGCAATGTGGAGCTGGCGGGATTTGTCGAGAGGCTGGAAATGCTGGAGAACACGGCCGACATCTCTGTTCCGATGTCTGTTGTCGAAGTAGTGAAAGTTGGCTCTATCGCCTGTAACGACGATAACTGGGCATTGGCACCGCTCTGCGCCTGGGTTTCCTGTTGGATCTGCGTCTGCAACAGCTCATCCCGCACGCTCTGGTAACCCTCAAGTACAACACCGTTCCCCAAGCTAGAGTTGCCATCACTGCTTGACGCCGCGGCCTGAAGCACGGCCACTTGGCGGGTATACCCGGCGGTGTTCGCGTTCGCGATATTGTTGTTGGTGATCTGCAGAGCGCCAGAGGCGGCGTTCAGTGACTGTACGGCTGTGGTCAGTGAAGTGTTTAGAGACATGGCTTACATTTCGCAGGACCAGGTCTGATGTTTCAACCTGGTGCCGCGAACCTCCTGGACTTGGCCTGAATAGCTTCTGCACAACAATGCAAGGAGAGCGATCGACCTGCTGGAGTGCTTCAGCAGTGCCGAATACCTCAAATTGAGTTCGCTGATTGCTTTGCTTGCTGCTCGGATCTTGAACTCAACCGCAGTGTCAATACCGGAGAGCTTCGACTCCTTGGAGGAGCGGAATCCCTCGCCGACGGTATTCGCCATCGCCGCCAAGCTGGCACAGAGCAGCTCCTGCCTGGCCACACACTCTTGAAATCTGGGGATTGCATTGCCGGCAATGGCATCCATGGCAGCGGAAATCTCATGTGCCAGTTCCTGCATTTGCTGCAGATACGTGGCCGCGATCTGATCCCGTGTCTGGAGCGCTACGTCATTCATTTGCAGCCCTTCTGGCAAGTGCTTCGTCCATAGGGCCAGGCAAACGATCAGTTGCCGCTCCTGCCCATCTACTTGCCGTTGTTATCGATCACTGCGCCAGCAATTTCCGTAGCATCGAGCTTGTATGACCCGCTGTTTACGGATTGGCTGAGCGCATCCACCTTGTCCTGACGGACTTCGGGGGTGTTTAACGCCTGACTGGTCAAAGACTGAACCGACAGGCTATCGGAGTGGAACGTCGTCCGGTCTTGGGTCGCGCGCGTCGCACTTTGAGTAGCAGTCGTATCGCTGGTCGAAACTTGCTTTACGCCCTGGTCTGGGGGCAGCAGGTTTGCTAACGAATTGTTCAAGTCAATCTTCATGGCACGTTCTCCTGTCTCAACGTTACAGCTATCGGCATTTTCCTACAAACGTTTCAGCCTGAGTTGTATCAAACAGGAGAGTTGTATCCCTCAATCTTGTTATTCGGTATGGAGCGCGGCGCTTTTCGCTGCGCGCGCAACCCGTGCGTCCTCCGCCTTATGAAGGCTCGTTGAAATCATCTTTGCTATGCCAATCCCGCCAACGGCGGTCATCGAAGTTCCCAATGCCTGCATGGCCATGCCCGAGTATTGATCTTTGCCAGAGTCTGCGTCGTCATCCTCCGCTCCAGGCAGTGAACCAAAGCTCTGTTCCGTCTGCTGGAGCCAGCTTCCGAGAAGAATGGACTCGAAATCCTTCGCCGACTTTTCGATCTTGGCATTTTCCTTGTCCGATGAAGGTGTCTGGTGGAGGAGTTTATCCGCATTTGTGGCGAGCGGCTCGATGACGATTCCTGGATTCCAGCCAAACGAAGAGATGTCGCTCATCAGATCACCTCCAAGTCGGCCTGAAGGCCGCCTGCAGCTTTGATCGCCTGCAGGATCGATATGACGTCTCGCGAGGTGGCGCCAATGGCGTGGAGCCCCCTGATCAACTCATCCACGTTCGCCCCTTCTTCCAATTGAATCGATTGTGCCGGCGCATCGGTAACCGTAGTTTTTGTTTCCGTCACCGTCTCCGGTTTGCCATTGGTGAATGGCACCGGTTGCACAAGCACGTGGGTGGTTTGTACGTCGATGGTCAAACTGCCGTGAATCACAGAAACAGGCGAGAGCCGCACGTCGCCTCCCATCACGATGGTTCCGGTGCGTTCGTTCACAATCACCTTGGCAGGCGGGCGAAAGCGGATTGAGAGATTCTGGACGCGCGAGATAAGGCCAGGAACCGAAGGCGCGCCACTGGCGGCAACATCGACGTCGATGCGGCGGCTGTCGAGCGCAGTGGCGATCGTCTTTCCAAATTCCTTGTTAATCACGTCCGCAACGTCACCTGCCGCGGTGAAATCGGGGTTTTGCAGCAGCAGGGAAACTGTCTTGAAGCGACTCAGGTCAACGGCGGCGTCACGCTCAACCACTCCGCCTTCCGCAATCCTGCCGACCGTCATGTGGTTGACGCTCTTGCTGTTGCCACTTGCGCCTTCCGAATAGCCGCCTATGACCAACGCTCCTTGCGCCTCGGCATAGACCTGGCCATTGGGGGCGCGAAGACTTGTGAGCAGCAGCACTCCACCGGCCAGGCTTTTGGCATCGCCCACCGACGACACGGTAACGTCGATCTTGGTTCCGGGCCGAGCAAACGGCGGCAGCGTTGCTGAAACAAAGACGGCCGCGACATTCTTCACGACCACCACACCAGGTGCGATCTGCACTCCCATCCGCGACAACGAATTGGCCAGCGTCTGGACAGTAAAGTAGGTCTGCTGCGTATCGCCAGTGCGGGTCAGGCCGATCACCAAGCCGTATCCAACCAACTGATTGTCGCGCACGCCTTCAATCTGCGTTACGTCGCGCAGCATTACTTTGCGGTCGGCATCGGAAGCAGAGAGGGGAAGCACGGCAAGGAGCCAAATTGCAGCAAGCAGAGTCAGATGCTCCGCCCAGGCAGGACACATCCCCAACCTCGGTCTGCGCGGCATTTCCATCAGAAATTTAAAAGCCATAGGACCGCCCTGGTGATGGGATTCGGCTTGCGCACACCGTCTGAAATGATTCCTTTGCCCTTCATTTCAATCTCCAGATTGCTTAGCGCCGTCGAGGCCACGGTATTACTTGGACTGATATCTCCTAGCCTGACCATGCCGCGCACTATAATGTCCTCATGCTGGTTGTTCATGAAGATCTTGCGCCCTGCTTCAACAACGAGATTGCCATTTGGAAGCACGGCGATCACCTGACCGGTAAGGCTGGTCGTGAAGGTCGTATTAGACGCCGTCGCGCCCTGTCCCTTGAGCGCCGATGCCGAGTTCGCCGCAAGCAGGGGATTGAGTTTGGAGGGAGTTCGCCCCATGACGCCGGTGATGGCAGAACTGGTTGAGAAGGTTCGCTCGCTATCGACGGAGCCAGACTGTGCTGCAGTTGTCTGCACAGCAATTTGGATGGTGATGGTGTCGTTCAGGTGACGCGCTTTGTAATCGGAAGAGAAATCACCAAGGGGGCTGTCTGCCGACCATAAACTCCCAACGGTGTGTTCCTCGGTTGCCGGAACAAATTGCTGCTGCAGACGCGTGATGTATTCCGCACGCAGACGATCGGAGGACTTTGTGTCCGCCTTCTTGCCTGGTATGCAAAATGCAAATGTCGAAAAGACTGCGAGCAGTGTAAAGATTGCGGTTCGCCTGATGGTGATCCGTTTCGACCGCATCTTAGAAGCTCCTTTTCAACAGGTTGGCGCTGACGACTTCGGCGACGTACAGCTGCTTGTGATCCGGGCTTGCAACGCGTATTTTTTGGCCAGCCATGCCGTTTTCAAGACTTACGACGGAGACCCGGATATGCGCCCGATCATCGTCCATCATCAGCGTCGCGTACGCACCAGAACGTATCGTGAACACTCCACTCCGTTTCGACACCTGGCTCCCGGAGGCAAGATTCGCACTGGATGAATCAGCGGCATGCGCGACTATTCCTTCAGGCGATATCACGATTGCATAGAACGGCAGACACCTACCAGGCAAATGACAAGCCATCCTGACCCGGGAGCGCGTTTCAGCATGCTCTCCAACTGACCGGTCACCGAGGGAATCAACCGATAGGACATCCAGCGCCGGATTCGGCTCGGTGGCGACAACCTTGGCTAGCAGGGATACCTGCTGATCTGTGGTGCGAATGCCGTTGTTGGAGAGAGCCTGCGCAACCTGGCCCACAGTGAGCGCAAAGTGCTGATGCAGCTGGGACTGGCCCCAGCCGCACAGACTCATCGCTACCATGCACAATACCGGCATCTTTCTCGGAGTCATAAATTTCCTCAGCTCCCGCATCCTCCTGCCAGTCCGAAATGCTACTGAGCGAGTTGGTTCAGTTGCTGCAACATCTCATCGCCAGCCTTGACGACCCGCGAGTTGGACTCATAAGACCGCTGCGCCAGGATCATGGCGACGAACTGATTGACGACACTGACGTTGGACTGCTCCAGCATGCCCTGCTGCAGTGTTCCCAAACCGTCCGACCCACCTGGCGTACCAATGATCGGTTGGCCGGAAGCCGTGGTCTGCAGATAGATATTGTTGCCCACGGCATTCAGGCCGCCTGGATTGATAAAGAGGGCCGTCTGAATGCTGCCGACCTGGGTGGCCGCCGTTTGCCCTGACTGGGTCACGCTCACCGTTCCGTCACTTCCGATTGTCACCGAGAGAGCATCCGATGGGATCGTTACCGTAGGTTGCAGTGCATTCCCATCGGCTGTAACCATAGTGCCCTGTGAATCCAAGTGGAAGGAACCATCGCGCGTATAGCCTGTTTGTCCATTGGGCATCAGGATTTGAAAGAACCCCGCGCCTTCGATGGCCATGTCGAGAGGATTGCCCGTGGTGGTGAAATCGCCTTGGGTCTGGATGATTTCAGTTTCAGCGGGGCGTGTGCCGAGGCCGATTTGCAGGCCTGCCGCCACCGTGGTCTGCTGGGTTGCCGCAGTTCCAGGCATGATCTGGTTTTGATATAGAAGGTCGGTGAAATTCACCTGACGCTGCTGAAATCCTGTCGTACTCGAATTAGCAAGATTATTGGCAATGTTGTCCAAATTCAGCTGCTGGGCCGTCATTCCGCTTGCAGCCGTATAGAGAGCTCGAAACATATCAGGTTCCTTTCAAAATCAATTCAGATGGATCTCGGCGCCAGATCAGCCGACGCGCGGCAGGTCCTGTGCCGCGGTCTTGTCAATCTCGGTGTTGTACATGGAAAGCACGCGGCGCATGGACTCGACCTCACGCTGAGCGGTAATCAGGTCGATGGCGCTGGTCGTCGGATTGACGTTTGAGCTTTCAAGCATCCCCTGGCGCACCTGAGAATTGCTAGCTGCAACGGCAGCGCCGGCAGGCGCCGTATAGTAGGCTCCGCCAGCACTCTGGATTGGCGTCGTGGGTGCAAACTCGACCAGCTTCAGCCGGCCCGAGATCGCGCCATTTACAGAAATTGTTCCGTCGGTGCTGATTGATACAGGCTCCCCGACAATCATGATCGGGCCATTGTCGCCCATGACAGGATCACCCGCGGCCGTAGTCAACTGTCCCCGCGACGACACGCGAAGGTTTCCTCCGCGCGTGTAGGCAGTACCGCTGGCGGTTTGCACAGATAAGTAGCCTGAGCCCTCGATGGCAACATCGAGCGCATTGCCCGTCGGCGTCAGAGCGCCTTGTGAAGTATCCAGCTGCGTACCGCTCAACACGCCATAGTCATTTGCGTCCTGGTTGAGCACAGAAAGAGAGGAGTCGCCCGCCGCAGCCAAGGCTGAGCTGAAAACATTGTGGCTTGCCCGGAATCCGGCAGTGCTCACATTCGCCACATTGTGGGCTATGGTATCGAGTGCTTGGGTGCGTGCCATCAATCCCGTGCAGGCCGCATAGTATCCACTGCTCATTCTGACGCCTCTGTCAGATAATCTGCACGCCAGTGGCCAATTCAGGCCATGCCTGATTTATGTCAACTTTCACTTGATTTCGGCGCGGAATACAGAATATGCACAAGTCCGGTTACCTCTGCGCATGAGGCATGGATGAGAAACCGATGAGACGCTTCGCCCCATCTACACGTGCACGGGTTTTCTCTTATTTCAAATCAAGAAATTGATTTGAAATGCGCAGCAGGAACTCTGCACCGTCGGAATATATCCCGTGGTAGCAGGCAGCACTGCCAGGTCTATGACTGCCGATCTTGTTCGTTGGGACGGAATGCGGTTGTATCAGGCGCAAACACAACGACGCGCCAAGGTGGCGCGCCCATCATTGGAACAAATGCCGGCGGATAAAGTACTGGCGTTACCCAATAGCCATGGATCTGACACCCCAGGACGCACAGGGATCATGATCAATCCGAGTGCAGACCAGTCTGTGTGCTGAGGTGAGAATGAATCGCCAAGCAGACGACATGGAGGAGTCAGCGGTGCCGCGCAATGCAGCGAGAGCAAAGAGGGGCAGCGACTCTTCCATTGCAAGCAAAACATCTTGACCTTGGCTATCACGGCCACAGAATGGCCAGCCCAGAGCCGCAGGAATTGACCCGACCCCGTGAAGCAGACCGACCAGGTACGCGTCGTCTGGGGAGATGTCCTCGATGGACTCGGCAACCAGTTGTGCGTACTGGGCTATCAGGCGACTGTGCTTCCAAACCGCGGTCGTCGCCGAATGTTCCCAGTCGTCCACAAACGTTCGAGCAGAGATCGCTCCAAACCAGGCATCTACATCCAGACTGGCAAGGCATTCGCCCATCCGGCTCGGGCGTTCCGCGGCATTCTCATATTCCTTGCCAATGAGTCGCAGAATCTGGATTGTTGCTCCGATATCGCTCAGAATAAGCTCAGAAACCCTCCGCAAATCGACAACGGACTCTTGCAGGAGCATGTCCAGACCGAGGACCGTTGCCGACATGACCGGCACTTCATCCAAGAGATCCGTCTTTTGGAGCGTGAGCCCATTGTGTTGGCGGCAATCCAAGTTTCGCCACGTAGAGGATTGAATCCAGCCTCGTTCAATTACTGATTCGGTTGCTTGATTTGGCACTGTTTCGCACCTGCTGGCTCCTTATCGGCACAAGAGGGCGATTTGTGCAAAGAAAATTCGCATTTTCGTTATTCGACGAGAACTATTTCCAAAACGCCATGAAAATAGAAGGGCTGGCGGCAGCCCATTGCCGAAGAGGAGCGTTCACCCGGCCTTGAAGAGAAGGTCAACTTCCTTGGGACCGCTTTTCAGACGCGCCCACAAGTACTCCTTGCACTTTTCGATCGCGGCTTCATCCGCTTCGAGGTGGACTCCATAGCTGCAAAGGATGCTGGCTATCTCTGCCGAGGAGTGGACACCCTCGAACTTTACCTCGTTCAAAGTTGCTTCGCCACACTGCGTCTGCACTTGCTTCCTTTGTTGCATTTGAATCTGAAAATCGCTAGGCGTCACGAAACATGGTTGTGTTTTACATCCGGTCATCTTCTCGATGGCATAGAGTAGCCCGTACTCGACGCCATGGACGAAGCCCACGAGCAACAGATTCGTCGCTGCTACATAATGCAGTGGAATGACAGAATAGAATTGCATAAGCGTTGACGGGATATGGACGCTGGGCTGCGTCACATGCTTCGGCACCTCAAATACAGGGCATCCCCATTGGGTGGCGCGTACAGCGGTAACCTGCTTTTCGCTCACGGAGCCGCGCCGCACCAGCAATTCGCCTATATCTCCGCCCTCTTCTTTTTGCTCTTCCCTCACTTCCTTTAACTCTGTGCTGGTCAACAATCCGCGGCTGACCAGCATCAGCCCCAGGGGCATGCGCTCGACACGGTTCGCCTGGTCTTGTCCTGGTTTCACCAATGCCAAGAGCTCCTCTTGTGCCGCGGATGCAAAGCAAACCGAACTGCAGTACCAGCGGTCGTGCATCATGATCCCCACCTTATGCGCGGAAACATGCCGCAGGGTCAGCGACCGATGGCAGACTTCGCAGCGCAGAGTGATCAGCCTGAAGCAAGACACCCAAGCTCTCGTTGCCATTGAATAGACTAGCTCCATGTATTTCATAGCTCCTCGCTCACACACTCTTCGGCTCTGCGCTTGGCTTCGCATTCAATTCAGTGCCAGCGTGGAGACGTGTTGCGATACCTCGGTTACACGAAGACCGTAATTTCCGTCGATCACCACTGCTTCGCCCCGCGCGATCACCATGCCGTTGAGGAGAAGTTCCACTGGCTCCTCTACTTCGCGGTCAAGTTCAACGACAGATCCGGTGGTCAGTTCCATCACTTCGCGCAGCGTAAGCTGGCGTTTTCCAAAACGCAAGGTGACGTTGAGCTCAACATCCATAACCAAGTCGAGGTTTATCGGATCTGGAGTCGCGATCCCTGCAGCAGCCAATACAGTTCTTCGCACTTCCGTGTCTGTGCTCGCAGGCTGAGAATGAGGCAATAGCGCTTCTATCAACTCCGGATTGATGTACATCACAACCGATACATGACTTGCGTCGTCATTGGCAGCGGTGATCTGGACAACACGCGCGTCTTCGGAAGGCGACTTGGAAGATGAAGAAGCACTGATCGTGAAGGTTCCAAACTCCTGCTCATGTACATGGGACAACTCACTCGCCGCAGCCTCGACGAGTTTCAGCAGTGCCTCGGTCTGCTCAGTTCCGAATACTTCGGTGGTCTGTCCAAGCAGTTTCGAAACCAGCTCAGTGGCTTCGGCGCGCTGAAACTCCAGGAACAGATCGCCTCGCAGACTGCCGTCGAGTGCAAGAGCGATCCGAACTGGGTCAGATCCGTCTGTAGTTGGCAGTTCTTCGGGCGTGGCTGCGATCTGCCAGGGAGATCCGCATGCTTCGGTCATGGCCGCCACCAAGGTGTTAAAGAATGCATCCGAGAAGCGATGCTGAGTTTTGTCTGGTATTCGACTGGTTGTCATGCTACTCCTTTGTCGCTTCCGGTTCCTGTAACTTGGAGGTAAGTTGAGCGGCCTTTCGCGTGCCGTTGCGAACGGGCAATGCCTCAAATATTCCAACATCTTCGACGGTAAGCCGACCGGCCCTTTTCACGGGAGCCTTCATCTTTAACACCGTTCCAGGCTTGAGTCCGATCAAGTCCTTCACCTTGACCCGCATCTGTGTTATATCTGCAGCCACTACAAAATCACAGTCGAGAATCCGCTCGCGGAGACTAAGACTCCGGAAAGTGCGGAGGCTTGACATCTTCTTGGACTGCGCTGCATTTAGGTGTCTCAGCAGGAAACCCACGAACGATGTTGGGAGCACTATATTTAGAGGACCGGTTGTCTCCCCCACGGTCATCTCGAACATCAGCAGCACAAGCTTCTCGTTCATCAGGAATACCTGCTGAATCATGGCTGGTTTGATGCAGCGACCCGGTGTCAATGAGAGATTCAGGGTCTGCCAGGCGCGCTCAATCTGCCTTACAATGAGGGCTGTAACACTCTGCATGATCTCTTCATCGAGTTCCGTAAGCTCGCGTGCCTTATCCGATGCTGTTCCCGCTCCGCCAAGCAGAAGGTCAATGATCGGGTAGACCAAGGCAATGTCAATCTCCAAGAGAAGATTGCTCTCCATCACGTTAAGCGCGCAAGGAAAAAGGTAGTTGTTCGAAGCGACGGAGCCAACATAGTCCGCAATGGCCATCTGTTCAAGGGACTGCAGCTTAAGCCGCAACGTGGCGCCCAGGTAGAGTTCCAGCGCAGTGGTCACGTTAATGGCAAACTTCTCATGCTGCGTCGTGAGTGTTCGCGCATTTTCATTCGACAGCCTGCCTGCATAGCGAAAGTTGCAAGAATGAATGGCTCGTGGTTTCGGCTGCTGCCCGCTGTGTTTTGCTGCTCTTACTGTCTTGCCCGATGCCGACGACTCGATCATGACTGCCTTCTATACTGGTGGTTTTCGGCGCTGTGAAGAGCCGGCTGCAGAGAGTTCGTGGGCGTCGCGGCGCCTTCGTGGAGATGGCTCAGTGAGGCGCGCAGCTTGATCATCGCAGCAGCGTGAATTTGCGAGACTCGTGACACCACGATACCCACGACCTTTGAAATTTCCTTCATGGTCAGCTCTTCTTTGTAATAGAGCGAAAGAATCAACTGCTCTCTTTCTGACATTCGGGATACAGCTTCTGCAAGCTGGGCCTTCCTTTCGCCTTGCAGGCAAAGGTCAAAAGGATTATCGTCGCCTGTACTCGCGGCGGATTCGATCAGGTCATAGGACTCGGAACTGTCGTGGGATGGTTCAGATCGCTGTCCAACCAGGTATAGGCCATCCAGTTGTGTCAGTGTGCTTTGCAACTCGTCGACATTCATGTCCATTTCGGCCGCTATCTCTTCTTCCATTGGGTGTCTTCCCAATTTCGATTCAAGCTTGGCGACCGATGCAGTGATGGCCCGACCTTTCCTTCGCAATGTGCGAGATCCCCAGTCCAACATGCGAAGACTGTCGAGGATAGCGCCGCGAATCCGAAACTTGGCAAAGGTGGAGAATTGCGCGTCTTTCGAAATATCGTAATTGCGGCAGGCGTCAATCAGGCCAATGACACCTGCCTGAACCAGGTCTTCCATATCCACATTCTTGGGCAGCCGCTCTCGGATTCTCGCAGCCACGTAATAGACTTGCGGCAATTCGCGCATTACGAGGTCATTGCGTTCCTCCATGCAATCACTACTCGCACGGTAAGCCAATTCTGCTACTGTCATTGCATTACTCCCTTTGTAAGGCACTCACATTTGCCGCTATATTCGAGGCCCTGTTTCCCATTTCTGCTGTACTTGTCCGTCTCTGGCTCAGTCACTGCGCGTTTCAATGAATGACCCCCATGGATTGCACCTGCGTCAGCGCTGGAATTTCCCCGGGAGAGATGACCACGATCCTGGGGATGAATGGCTCCAGCAGACGGTGAAGGTAGTAACGTCCAGGAGAAGAACAGAGCAGCACGGGAGGCGCACCGCCAATCTCCTTTCCGAAGTTCGTCTGCAGTCCATCTAGCACGCGACGTGCCAACTTGACCTGTTGCGGAGTCGATATTGTCTGGCCTTGCGGCAGGTTCGACCCGCGCAAGCATTCATCTTCGATCGCCATATCGAGAGTGACGACCTTCAGTTCGCCCTGATCGTTGAGCAAGGGCCGGATCAGGGCTCGTCCCTGCGTATGGCGAACGGCCTCGACCAGAGCAATTGTGTTCTTGTTGAACGAAGCCGTATCGACGAGGGTCTCCAGGATTGTCCCCAAGTCGCGAATCGAGACTTGTTCGCGCAGCAGTTGCTGAAGCACCTTTTGGACTTCACCGAGGCTCATGAGTTTCGGAATCAGTTCGTCGGCCAGTTTGGGGTGGGACTCGCTCAGCCGGTCGATCAGTCTTCTGGTCTCGTGTCGCGACAATAGTTCGTACGCGTGCTGCTTAATGACCTCTGCCAGATGAGCGGCGAGGACTGAGGTCGGGTCCACGACAGCATATCCGGCGGCAATGGCCTGTGCCTGCGTCTGTGGCGTAATCCACGTTGCCGGCGAATTGAAGGCCGGTTCCAGGGTGTCCTGCCCCGGCAGAGCAGGGGCGTTCGGATTGGAACTGATCGCGAGCAGGCAGTTTCGGCGTAGCTCACGCCTCGCAAGTTCGACTCCGCGCAGGTAGATCACATACTCCTGATCCCGGAGAGAGAGGTTGTCGGTGATGTGGATCGACGGAACCAGGAATCCAAGCTGCTGGGCGAGATTCTTTCGCATGGATTTGACACGAGACAGGAGCTTCCCCCCTCTCTGCACGTCGACAAGCGGCACGAGGCCCACGCCCACTTCAAGCATGAGTTCATCGAGCTTGAGAACAGCGTCCATGGGGTCAACAGCCGGGGCGGCGGTTCCCCCGGCTAACCCGGGTTTGGGGATCAAGTTCTGTTCGTCTGCTTCATCTCCTATGACTTGCGGTTTCATTTTTTTCGCCACGAACATCAGTCCGGCGGCCAAGGTAAAGAAGGATAATTTCGGCAATCCGGGAATGAGCCCCATGGCCATCAGTGCGCCACCGGTTATCCACAGCAGGCGCGGGCTGCTGAAGAGTTGCTTGTTGACATTGAGGCTAAGAGACTCCTTCGACACCGCCTTGGTGACGACCACTCCGGCAGCGACGGAGACCAGCAAGGAAGGCAGGATCGATACCAGACCATCTCCCACCGTGAGGATGGTGTAAGTTTTCAGGGCCTCCTGGAAGGGCATCCCTTGCTGAAAGACCCCGATCAGAAACCCGGCAATAATGTTGATGGCCACGATCAGGATGGTGGCCAGAGAGTCTCGTTGGCTGAAACGGGCCGCGCCATCCATGGCGCCGCAAAACTCCGCCTGGGCCGTTACTTGCTGACGGCGGACGCGGGCTTGCTGTTCGTTAATGAGGCCGGCATTGAGATCGGCATCGATCGCCATCTGCTTGCCCGGCATGGCGTCGAGTGTGAATCGAGCTGTAACCTCTGCCGTGCGCACGGTGCCATGACTGATGACAAGAAACTGAATCGCAATCAGCGCCAGGAAGACCACGAAGCCAACAATGTAATTGCCGCCCACCACGAACTGGCCGAAGGCTTCGATGACCTTGCCTGCGGCCCCCGATCCTTCATTGCCATGCAGAAGAATCCGGCGCGAACTGGCAAGATCCAGCGATAGTCTAAGCAATGTAAGCAGCAGTATGAGGCTCGGGAAGACCGAGAATTGCAACGGACGCAGAATCTGGATCGCCGTGAGCAACACCAGAATGGACAGAGTGATGCTGACGGTCAGGAGCAGATCGAGGATGAAACTGGGCAGCGGTACCAGCATCACAAAGACAGTCGATACGGCAGCGATGGGGGCAATCCACTCACTCGACTTCTTGAGGATAGACAATATTCGTTTCATCATGAGGTTTTCCCCGGCCGCGGAGCGGATGAATTGGATTGGTTTTCAGTCTTCTGACCCGAGGCATTTCTGGAGCGCCGCTCCGCCTCGCTTTGTCGCACTTCGGCTTGAGCACGGAATACCAAGGCGAGGATTTCGGCCACCGCCTGGTACAACTTCGCCGGAATTGCATCACCAACTTCAACGCTCTTGTAGAGCGCTTGCGCAAGGGGCCTGTTCTCGACCAACATGATCCCGTGATCTCGTGCCAACTGTTTGATCTTTTCTGCCAGCAGGTTGCGACCTTTGGCAACAACTACCGGGGCGGGCATATCCGTTTCATAGCGGAGTGCGATTGCATAGTGAGTTGGATTTGTCACGATCACTGTCGCGGTTGCGGCGGCGGCCAAGGACTTCTTCTTGCGCATCGCCCTTTGCAACTGACGGATGCGCGATTTGATAACGGGATTGCCGTCGGTCTCCTTGTATTCCTCGCGAACCTCCTGCTTGCTCATTTTGAGGTCGCTATTGATTTTCTTGAGGGTCAGCAGATAGTCGATTGCTGACCAGGCCAAGAGGACGAGCCCGGACTTCCACGTCAACTCAAAGACCATCGATCCGATAAAACTGCTGTACGGCCTGAGACCGAGGCTGGACACATGGACCATCGCCTCCCAATGGTTCTGCGTCATGACGACGGCGATCCATAGAATGGCTGAAAACGGGAGCAGCGACTTCAAAAGGTTGCTAAGGCCCATGGGTGAAAATATCTGCCCCAGTTTGCTGGCGGGATTGAATCGATCGAACTTCAACGCCAGCGCTTCGGGCGCAAAATTGAGTCCGCCCTGCGCCAATCCGGCTAGCACCGAGAGCACCACGCCCGCCATCAAGGCGGGAACAATCCAGCGCATCACCTCGACCGAACTCCAGAAGAGGACCGGTCCATTGCTTTCGATATCGCCCGAAGATGCAGCGTAGAGCGTATTGCGGAAAAGCACTGTCCAATGAGTGACCGCGGTCGGCGCCATCAGGGTTATCGCCCCCATGACGCCAGCGAACGCGAGAATGCCGGGGAGTTCGCGCGAACGGGCAATTTGTCCCTGTTCCCGCGCCTTAAGCCGCTTCTTCGGCGTTGCTTCTTCGGTTTTGCTGCTATCAGCCATTGAATCCCATCGCGTTTGTCGCTATCGAGCCAAGTGGAGAAGGTAGTCGGCCTTGCCCATCGAATTGATAAACAGTTGTTCAAATAGACCAGGCCAGTATTTGAGAACGGAAATCAGAATCAATACGCCAAGGATGCTCTTTACGGCTGGGCCCATCAGCATGAGCGGAAGCTGTGGGGATGCCTTGCCCAGCAAGCCGAGGGCGATGTCGGCAAAGAGCGTGGCAGAGAGCACCGGCGCGGCAATCTGAATTCCGATGGCGAACACGCTTGCAGCTGCCTCCAGCGCTGCCGATGTAAACGCTCCACCAAAATGGCCCGTGGAGGGGGGCAGATACTCGAAGCTGCGCACCAGTGCACCCAAGATCCAAAGGTGGACGTTGAGGCGCAGAAAGATCAGCATCGCAATGGTCTGATGAAACGAGGCCATCACCGTTGAATCCACTTGAGTTTGCGGGTCGAGAATATTGACCAGCGAGTAGCCCATCTGAATGCTCAATATCTGTCCTGCCATTTGCACGCCGTCAAAGACAATGTTTATGGCAATTCCCAGGGCGACTCCAACCAACAATTCGCCGAACACCATTGTTGGCCACTGGCTGATGCTCATCTGCGGAATCTTGGCTGAAATCATCGGATAAAGGAGAGCGGTCAACGCCATCACCAGCACCGCCTTGACACGGGCGGGAATCACGACGCTGCCGAAGAACGGCGCGAAGAGCATGATGCCTGTGAGCCGGACACCGATCGTCAAGAATGCTCCGAAGACCTGGACCAGGGAGATGTTCATTGCAATACCGCATGAAAGTCGGATAAGAGGTTGACGGTGTAGTGCGCGAGGTGACGCCACATCCAGGGCATTGTCAGGAAAATGGCGGCGCCCGTGACCAGCAGACGAGGCACTTGGGACAAGGTCTGATCCTGCAGAGATGTCAGAACCTGCAGGATATTGACCACTAGGCTGACGGTAAGGGCAGCCAGAAGGATCGGCGCAACCAGGATCACAACCTCCTGCAGCATCAGACGGCCCAGCAGAACCACTTGATCGACGCCCATTAGTTGAAGCTCCTCATCAAGGCGCCGATAAGAAGGTGCCATCCATCCACCATGAGAAACAGCAGCAACTTGAGTGGCGTAGAGATCACCACAGGCGGCAACTGCATCATGCCGACAGAGGTGGTAATCGACGCGACGACCATGTCCACGACAAGAAAAGGGAGAAAGAGCACGGCGCCGATCTGAAAGCCGGCTTTGAGTTCGGACAGGATATAGGCCGGCAGCAGAACACGGAAGGAAAGGTCGTTAATACTGTTGGGACGAGGCTGCTTGGCCATTTCGAGAAAAAGGGCAGCATCCTTTTCACGAACGTAATGCGACATGAACTGGTGCATCGGCGCGCCTGCCCTGGCAAGTGCATCGACGGCGGTGATCTTACCCATCTGCATCGGCACGACCGAGTCGCGATAGATGACCTGGCCAACCGGCTGCATGATGAAGAAGGTCATGATCATCGATAAGCCGATGAGTGTCTGGTTGGATGGCGTGGTCTGAAGGCCGAGCGCTTGTCTGAGGAAATGAAAGACGATTAGAAGTCGTGCAAATGGCGTCATGCAAATCAGAATGCCGGGAATGAAGGTCAGAAAGGTCAGCAGGACAAAGATCGTCCATTGCGTTGAGCCACTGCCTAAACCCGTAATCCGCAGCTCATTCGGATCCTGAGGCGCGGGACTCGGTTGGATAGGCGTAGAAGTCCTCGGTTGCACGGGAGACGCGGGACTTGGTGGCATCAACATTTGGGCCAAAAGCATTGGCGTCGAAGTCCGGAGTTTCAGCGCATGCCCGTCTCCTGCATCCGCACTTACTGGCCAGGACGAGGCCTTTGCAGGTGTCGCCGCCAGAAAGAGCGTCAGCAGAAGCAGTGCCGATATGATCGCAGGGAGCTTCACATCTGGCCCCCCACCTGCTCCGCCGGGGGCGCGGCGATCGGCTTTTTAGTCCGCCTGGCCGGACGCTTCTTGGGGACAGTGACTGTTTCCGCCAACAGACTGTCAAACGACTGTCTTGCATCCAGCTGCGCCAGCAGCGCGACATTGGTGGCTCCACCGCCTACGAGAAACTCCCGTCCGTCCACTTGAATCACGGCTACAAATCGCTTTTCGCCGAGTGAGACAGTTTCGGCCACCTGCAATCGCTTGGAACTGGCATGTGCGACTTGTTGGGTTCGGAGGTATTTCCATGAGCGGGAGATCTGCACTTTGGCATGCATCCCCGCACTCGAAAGGAGTTCCGAGGCATTTTTCCACGAGCGGGAGAAATGTTTGCTCGCGTTTATCCTTGCCTGGGAGACCAACTCCGCAGTATCCGTCCACAGACGGGAGACCTGCCCTTTGGCCTTGTGAGGAATCCGCAAAGAGGCCCCGCCGGGGAAATCAATGAGCTGCCGAGTACCGATCGGTGCAGGTACGCGTGCGGGTGCGGGCGCAGAAACACGCGCGCCACGTTGTACGCGAAGACGTAAAGAGCTTTGTGCGGGAACGGCTGCAGCGGAGCGTCTGGTTTTCATGAGAGATCCGTCAGTCGCACCGCAAGGCGTTCGCCAACGACCTCGAATTCCGTCCATCCGACCAATTGTCCATTCACCCGCAGCGGCAGATCGCTGCTTTGGTGATAGGCGGTCTCGACGATGGAGTCTGCTTTCAGGCCCAACAACTCGCCAACCGTAAATCTCACCACCGGAATTTCCAGCACGAGTGTACAGGGGAGCCAATACAACAATTCGGACGGATCGCGTTCCAGGTGTTTTTCCACCAACTGCGGACCCTGCATCGAATTATCTTGCGTCGCCGGCAGTGCAGAGTTCATTACCGTGTTCATGGCTTTGTCTTCCCCCGCTGTCAAATTCCCATCGCACCTCCGCTATGCGAGAGTCTCGCCTTTGCAGGTTATGCACATGGATGGCTGCGCGCAGACAGCACGCAACTTCCTTCGATAGGGGTAAAAGCAATCGAGGGGCCGTTGCTGCAAAAAACCGCGGGCAATGGTGCAGCGCAAATGGAAGCAGCGTTAAGTGGCCTGGAAATAGAGAGAAAGGGCTTCACAGGCCGCACCGCGGCTTTTTTGTGGCGGAGAGAGAAAATCAATAGTTGCGATGACTTGGTGAGGCGGATATGAGAAGCGCTCATGGAGAGCAGGGCTGGGCGTTCAGCATGAACGCCCAGCAGCCTGCCCCTAATGCAAAACTAAGAAACCACGATTGCCCTGTCTTACTGGAGCATTGAGAGTGTCGCTTGGGAAAGTTGATTGAACGTGGTCACCGACTTGGCATTGGCCGAGTAGGCCTGCTGCGCCTGAATCAGCTTGGCAAATTCCGACGCGATATCCACGTTGGACTGTTCAACGGATCCTCCGATGATTGTGCCCCGCCCGCCAGTTCCAGCGATTCCGATCACTGCCGAACCGGAGGCGGCGGTCGGTTGATAGTTATTGTTGCTGGTGTTGACAAGCCCCTGCGTGTTCGCAAAGGAAGCCACGGCCACCTGTCCAAGCACCAGCGTTTTGCCGCTGGAGAAAGTGCCTTCGATGGTTCCATCCTTGTTCACAGAGTAGCTTGAGAGCGTGCCACTCGCGAGGCCATCCGTGCTTGTGGCACTGGTTGCGCTGGCCAAAGACGTTTGGGTAATCGTGGAATTGCCTACCGTCCCAAAGGGCCCGGAGACCGCCATGGCAGCAGCGCCATCGTTAAGGTTGGAGATGCTGATGGGAACAACATTGGACGTCGAAGCCAACGCGCCCGAAGTATCGAAACTCAGTGTTCCCGACCCCACAACAGTGCTAGTGCCCGTCGCGCCGGTCAAATCGGATGAGGGCACGGAGGCTGTGTATGTCCAGGTATTGGCCGCCGTCTTTGTATAGGAAACAGTGAGGGTGTGCGCCGTTCCCAGTGAGTCGTAAATTGAGAGAGTGCTGCTTGTAGCGGTGTCGCCAACCGCGGTACTGGAATCAAGATTGGCGGTAATCCCAACCGTGGTGCTCGCCGCAGCGGGACTGGTGATGCTATTGACCTTCAACGGCTGCAAGGCCGCCGAAGTGTTCACAACCCCGTTGACCGCAGGAAATCCCAGCACCAGTTCCCCATTCGGGGTGACGAGTTGCCCGGCGCTGTTGGTCGTGAAATCGCCTGCGCGCGTGAAATCTTGTAGACCGCTCGCGCTCTGCGTGACGAAGAACCCATTTCCAGAGATGGCCATATTCGACGCCGTGCCTGTTGTGTCCAGGCTTCCTTCGGTAAAATCGGTCGCCGTAGAGGAAACTGCTACGCCAGATCCTGTCTGCACCGGGTTGCCACTGCCGTTCGTGGTACCAGACTGTGAAAAGACATCGCTGAAGGTCAGACTCTGGTCCTTGTAACCCGTGGTGCTGATATTGGCCAGATTATTGGAGACGGATTGCAGGTCTTGTTGCGCAGCCGTGAGTCCAGACAGTGGAGAGGAGAAAGAGCCCATTATTTGCCTCCTGAAGTTTTGTTGGCCGAGCCTGAGAAACCGATTGGAGCGGCGTTAATGGATGAGTTGGACAAGGATGTCGCCGTGTTGGTATTGCCGAAACTCAGGGGCATCATCGTATTGGGGTCAAACGGCAACTGGCCGGTGGCCGCAGCTGCGGCTGAAGGAGAGAGTGTATTGGAGGCACTGCTCGCTGAATTGATCGCAGCAGTGCTGGCCTTGATTGCTTCTGCTTTCGCGGCATCCGTCGTCGTTCCCGATGTAGTTGAGGCCCCGGCGATGGTCTGATTGATGCTGATGAGCTGATCCAACTGGTTCAGCGAGATCATCTGACCGACCATCGCTGTCGCATCCACGGGACTCGTGGGGTCCTGATTCTGCAGTTCCTGCGCCAGGAGGCTCAGAAAGGTAGTGCCTATGCCCGTACTACTGCTTGAATCGGAGCTGCTCGTGCTTGAGGTACTGGCAGCATTGGCCTTGGCACTTGCTGTCTTTGCGTGTCCACCGCCGGCACCCGACGTTAAGCTATTGAAGATCGTTGGCATGGTGTAGTTTGCTGAAACACTGCTCATGATCGTTTCTCCTCGAGTACTTCTTGTCCCTGGCCTACCTAAACTCTGATGTCGAGACGCGCGTTGAGGCTGTCGTAACCTGTTGTCAGCCCCGCCACAGCAGGGAACCGCTGCCTTTCGACAACACTGTTGTCCGAATAGCTCGAAGCGGTGTAGGCCGATTGCTGTTTTCCGGCACTCGACTGATCCGATGCGCCGTTTGACATGCCGCCGGATGTGCCTGTTCCCTGCCCTGTCGCCGTCCCGTGCATATCGATGCGCACATCCATGGGCTGATTGCCGCCCAGTCTTGCCTGCATTTCCGGCAGTTGCGCGGCGAGCGCTTTGGCAAGTTCGCCGTGGTCGAGTGAAATCTGTGCTGAGATCACGTCCTTGTTTGTGGAAGTGCTGATCGAGATATTGCCGAACTCGTTCGACCGCATGCCGACTCGCATCTCGGACTGTCCAATGGACTGGATCAACCTCGCTGTATTGATGACCGGCGCGGCCTCCGTCACAGCCGCAGACGCGGAAGCTGTGGCGCCAGAAGACTTCGCAGCAGATGCGGTAACGCCGACGCGCGTCGAGGCGCTCGACGGCGTTGAGATAGGTTCCAGCGCAGGAAAAACGGTCACAGCTGCATTGGCTGCAGAGTTTGTCTGTGACGGAGTTGCGCTTTGCCCCTGCGGGGACGCGATGCTTTGGGTCTGATCGCCCACTGGGGCGGGCTGTTGCGAGTCTGTCTTGGAACTAGTGTGGTCGGTTGTGACCCGCACATCTTGATTCAGTTCTACAGCGTCGGTGGACGTGTTCTTGGATTTGCCCTTGTCATTCGCAGCAGCCGCAACCGGCTGATTTGCTACCGGAACCGGGTTGAAGCTCGATACATTGGAATGAATCGTTTCTGGCAATCCGCCGTCCAGCGACACTGGTGAAGCGACAGGATCGGATGTTCCGCCCGTAACGTTGAGGTCTGGTGAGAGCGAGGCATGTTGCCTTGGTCCCGCAGCGTTGTTCGTCGCGTCTTTGGATTCTTCCTTGCTATTGGCAGCGGGCGCAATCGGTTGACTTGCTACCGGAACCGAGTTGGAGCTCGATACACTGGCATGAGCTGTTCCAGGAAATCCGCCACCCGTCTGGATTTGCGAGACAAGCGAATTGGCTGTTGTGGCGGAGACGTTGAGGTCTGTTGTTGGCACGGTTTGAACGGCTCCGGTTGTCGTGGAGCTAACCTGGTCTGCCGGTGTGCCGGTCACTGCCGAGGCAAGAATCGCGCGTGCGGAGGCGCTGAGAGCGGCATGAAGAACAGGGGCTTGATCTGCTTGAAGAAGAGAAGCCGAGTCTGCGCTCTGGACAACATTCTGAGTTGTATTCGCAGCCTCATCTTCAGCGGGATTCGGACTTGCATTTGAGTCTGAATCGGCGGCAGCGTTCACGGCAACGCTTGGCAGCTGATTTGAAAAGACAGTCGGCGCCGTGTGCGCGACGCCATTTGCGTCAGTGCTCGATGTGCTATTCGCGGCTTCAAACAAAGGCATGCTAAGCGTTTTAGTGTTTTGAGTTTCGGCGCCGGACTGGATGGATGCCGTCTGTGATGGATCGTTCCTCGACTGGGTGGCGTCCGACTGGAGGAGGCCCGATGGGGAGAGTCCTGTCTGGACGAGGCTAGATTGGGGGAGGCCCGACAGGAGGGGGTCCGACGGGGCATCGACCGAAGGTATGGCCGCTTCAATCGAAGTGTCCGAAGTCGTAGCGGCTTCTCCAACGGAAAGTGGCAACGCTGGAGTAATCGGAGGAATCACTTGCATCTGCTGCGCTGGCACGACTTGTTGGGGCTGTACCGTCTGGTGAGAAAGTATCGGAGCCTGAGCCGCATCGTCAGTGTGAACAGCCACAGTTGCTTGCTCATCTTCCGCAGCAGACTTCTGCCGGCGCGCAGCCTTGGCTTTGCCATCGCTCGCGCCATCGGTTTCCGAATATGCCTTTGAAGCCGAAACCAACGACTCACTGAATGACGACTGAGGCTGATCGACAGTCTTCGCAGCCGCGATGCCACAAGCGCCGACTGGCACCACAGAAATCATTCCGATATTGGCTGCTGCGATCACGCCTACACTATGGCATTTAATGGGCCAAACAAACTTCGTTCAAAAATGAACGACCGGGGTGGATTTCTTCATTCGAATCAACATGCTAGGCCGAGCCCGGGTCGCTTGACGTAATCCCCTGAGCAAAGTCGGCAAGATTTACCGGATCACGCATAGGCAAGAGTTGCCCGGTTGCAGCGCTGGAAGTCGTCCAATTGCAGCGTTGGAGCGGAATTGTAGTTGCCAGTATTTCTTACAGAGGGCGGAGCGATCTGAGACACAACGGTCAGTTGCGGCCTCGCCTCGAGATGAAGATGTCATCCAGAGTTTTCTGCGCGAGGCGAGCAATCTCCGACTCGTGCTCCTTGCGTTTTTCTTCGCGCATATCGGAGAGCATCTCGCGGTTCTGTCGCGCCTTTTCGTAAATTTTGATTTGCCTATCTCGCAGTTGTTCCAGTTTATTAATTTGCTCTTCGATATTCTTCCTGTTTTCCTTGAGTTCCTTCACCTCTCCGTAAGAGGCATGAAGGTGATGTCCGAGGAGGGGCTTGAATGCATCTGCGCAGCGTGAAGCATCCGATTTCGCAATCGCGGCATCGGTGAGTGCCAGAGCCTCGTTCGACCGCACAATCTCCGACAATATTTTTTGCAACATTCGTTCTTCTTGTTCCTCAATAATTCCGCGGACCCGAAGCACCGTAGCAAGTGAGAATTGAAAGGCCATATCAGTTCGGAATTTCCAGAAGAGATTTCACGACAGCTGGAAACGCAATGATTTCTTCGGGGCGCTGTTGCAGAAATGCGTTCAGCTTCGGCAGTATTTCGACCGCCCGGTCAAGTGTGACATCGGCACCCTTTTGATAGGCGCCGATGCGAATCAATTCTTCAGAATGGGCATAGGAAGCCATAAGAAGGCGAAGCCCCTTGGCCTTCTGCATGTGTTCCTCGGAAGTGACACTCGGCATCAGACGGCTCAGGCTCTCCAGCACTGAAATCGGCGGATAGTGGTTCTTCATCGCTAAATTTCTGTCGAGGATGATGTGTCCGTCAAGCAAAGAGCGTACGGTATCGGCGACCGGATCCTGCTGATCGTCGCCCTCCATCAGAACTGTGTAAAAGGCGGTGATGCTTCCATTCTTGAAGCAGCCTGCGCGTTCGACTAGCCGGGCAAGCAAATTCAACACAGAAGGCGTATAGCCTTTTGCCGTCGGCGGTTCGCCAGCCGCCAATCCTATTTCGCGTTGTGCCATGGCGAACCGCGTGAGGGAGTCAACGACGAGGAGAACGTTCTTTCCTGTGCTGGCAAAATACTCTGCGATGGCCGTTGCCGACAGGGCAGCACGCAATCGCAGCAGAGGAGATTGATCGGAGGTGGATACAACCAAGACGGACCGTTTTCGACCCTCCTCACCGATGACTTCGAGAAACTCCTGCACCTCGCGTCCACGTTCGCCCACGAGCGCCAGCACCGTCATGTCGGCGCTTGTCCCGCGAGCCATCATCCCCAGCAGCGTACTCTTGCCAACGCCACTGCCTCCAAAAATCCCCAGGCGCTGGCCGCGTCCGCAGGTTACAAAGGCGTCGAGCGGACGGATGCCGCAGCCGATTGCCTCGCGGATAGGCACACGGTCCAGCGGTAGCGGCGCCGACCCATCTACCCACACTGTTTTTTCCCCTCGATATTCACCTTTCGAATCGAGGGGCGCTCCGGTGGCGTCGATGACCCTGCCCAGCAAGTCGATACCCACCCTGACGGATGGCCGAGTCCCCCATGCGACGATAGGATCACCAAACCGAATCCCTTGTGGATCACCAACAACCATTGAAAGCATGGTTGATCCGCGAAAGCCGACCACTTCGCCGGAACACTTTTTCCCATTCGCGTTGGTGATCTCGCAAGACTCTCCCACGGAACAGAACGGCCCTGCAGACTCAATCAGATTTCCTACTACCTGCAACACCCGTCCACGCCAACGAAGGGTCGATCCGCGTTCCAGACGGTCCAGGTAGGGAGCAAGTGGTCTTGCAGTATTCACGTGGTTAGAGGCCTCTGCGCAAGCAGATCAAAGAAACCCTGCTCCACCTCTTTCAACTGCGCATTGATGCTGAAGTTTGCCGATCCAAGATCCGTTTCAAGAATGCAGTCCTCGATCCCCAACTGTGCATCCTCAACAACTGCAATGGTTGAACCATTCTGCGAATTCGCCAGATACTCGCGCCACTTTGCCGCTTTGGCCGGTGCAACGCGAACCGACACGCTCGACACATCGCTCATTTTATCCACAGCAACGCGCACTAATGTCGCAACCAGCAAAGGGTCTACCTGTACCTCATGGTGCAGAATCTTGGCTGCAATGGCCAGAGCGAGATGAACCACGTCGGACTCAACGCGGGAGAAATAATTCCTCCGCTCATCCTGAAACAGTTCCAGTGCTCTCAGGATCTTGGCCGCCTCTGCTGCCGATCTTGTTTCATACGTCTGCCGCAGGCGCTTCTCGGTCTCAGCCACGGCTTCTGCGCGCGCACGACTGACAGCATCTGCGATCTTCTGCGCCGACAGATTTGCTCCCTGCCGCGCTTTCTCTTGTTCCGAGGCACAGTCTGATAGTGTCTCCTCGACATCTGTGAGAGCTGGGGAACTTATATCCCGATACGACAATGACGTGAAGGAAGGCTCGAATGCCGGGTTAAGTGCTTCACTAAACAAGGTACTCATCAATCGCCTCGCCCTTCAATACAATTCTGCCTTCGACCTCAAGCTCGCGCGCAGTGGAAACGATTTCGGTTTGCGCTTTGATCACATCCTTGCTCCGCATGGGGCCGAGTAACTCCACATCTTCCTTGAGCATTTCGACGGCTCGTGTTGACATTGTCCGGAAGAAATGGTTCTTCAGCTCTTCTTGTGTGCCCTTGAGGGCAATGGCTAGTGTCTTTTTGTCGACGGCCCCCATGAGTTCGCGAATGTGCGATTCGCCAACTTGCAGAAGGTCTTCAAAAGTAAACATCAGATTGCGGATACTGATTGAAAGCGCCGGGTCCTCGTTTTCAATATTTTCAAGGATCTCTTGCGCTACTGTCGTATCGATGCAGTTCATGATATCGGCCACACTTTGGAAGCCGGAATAGGCCCGCCTGCCCTGTTCTCCAACCGTCTTGAGCTTCTGGCTCAACAGAGTGGACACTTTCTCTGCCATCTCCGGAGAAAAGCGCCGAAGGTTGGCCAATCTCTTGACAGCTTCCGCACGAACATCATTCGGAAGACTCATCAGCAGTGCCGAAGCCTGTAGATCGCCAAGTTGGCCCAGGATAAGAGCAATGGTCTGAGGATGCTCGCCCTCCAGGAATCTTGCAAGTTTCTGCGGGTCTGCACGCTGCAACATTTCGATGGGCTTGAGTTCGCGCGACTTGGTCAGCCGCTGTAATATGCCCTCCGCCTCGCCTTCGCCAAAAGCTTTGACGAGTAGTCGCCGGGCGAGGTCATACCCGCCCTGGATGAGATAATCCTGCGCCTGGGTCATCCGCTGGTACTCTTCGATGACCTGGATCGACAATTCCATCGGTATGGTCCCTAGACTTGCGACCTCGTCTGCTACACGCTGCAACTCTTGCTCATTCAGATCCCGGAACATTGTCGCGGCAGTGTCCTCGCCGAGCACCGTCACCAGGATTGCGGCTTTTCGCGCGCCGCTGAGTTTGACTCTTTCCAGTGCGGAACTCATAGGGCATCCTCCCTCAGCCATGCACGCACGGCAGTGGTGCTGCTCTCAGGGTCAGTCCGGACAAACTCGGCGAGTTGCTTTTTTAGCACTGCGGAGCGCTGGGTAATGCTGTCTGCCGTCTCGTGCATTGCTGCATTCTGAGGCTCAGCCGGCGGCAGTGCCCTGGCCTCTCCCAACGCTGGAAGCTGAGTGGCAAGAACACGCTTCTGGATCGGTCGGATCATCAGAAGATAGACGAGGATGAATAGAGCCAGCAGTGCTGAGTACCGGACGGCGGAAGAATAGTCGCTCAAGCCCTTCCGTGCGCGATCAAAGAAAGTGTCGGGTGGCGCATCATCCACCGGGGGACGGTCAAACGTAAGGTTCTGTACGCTAATCACGTCGCCACGGGCGCTATTAAATCCAATGGCCGCTTGCGCCACTTCGCTAATCATCCTCAGCTCATCGGGGTTTCTCCGATGGCGGATCTCAACCCACTTGCCATTTTGTTGCTGGCGCTCGACCGCATCATCCAGCACCACAGCGGCGGTGAGACGGCGGATGCTCCCAGCCGGTTCAATCACATGGCGAGTAGTTTTGTTCACACCGTAGGTATTGCTATCTGTTCTTGAGGACTGGCCCATATCCTTGGGAGCCGTTTTGGCCGCGGCTTTATTGGATTTGGGGACATTGCTTGAAGTTCCGGGAACGCCTCCGGCGGCAACACCGGAACCTGAACTTTCTTCGGAGTGCTGCATCGTGAGTGTGGCGCTGACCGCGGGGTCGTATTTCTCCTCGCTCTCTTCGCTGCTTCCGGTTTCATATTCCACGTTAACCGTTGCGTGGACGCGATCGGGCCCGACGATGGGCGCGAGCGTCGTCATCAATCGCCGCGTCATCTCCTGGTCTATCCCATCGCCTCCGTTTGCGGAGCCGTTGTTCTGGCCCAGAGATTGATTCGAATCCGCATCGACTATGACGACATCCCCGGGTTTAAGTTCATCGACCGCACCGGCGACAAGCCTTGAGATGGACGACAACTCCTCTCTGGAGAGGCTTCCACGCCGGAGCCGCAGCGTGACTGACGCTTTGGCGCCGCGCTCTCTATCCAAAAAGACCGAATCACTGGCCATGACGAGGTGTACCCGCGCGCTCTTGACATTGTTCATGGTCTGAATCGTTCGCTCAAGTTCGCCTTCGAGCGCGCGCTGATAGTTGACCTTTTCGTCGAACTCTGTTTGCCCCCAAGAGACTTTATCAAAGATCTCATAGCCAATACGCCCGCTACGAGACGAATCATGCGACGCAACTTCCAGGCGGGCCGCATCTAGGTTATCTTTCGGGACACTGATGGACGTGCCGTCCGGACCGATGACGTAGGGTATCTTCTTTGCGGTCAACTGCGCCGAGATCGTCTGTGCGTCAGCCGGTTCAAGCCCTGTCATCAGAGTCTTATAGTCGGGTGTTGCGATCATCTTGACAAAGAAAGCCGCGACTGCCAGGGTGATGCCGAGACCCACGCCAAGATAGATCCTCTGCTGTGGGCGCAGCCCTTCCCAGAACAGCTTGATGCGATCCATCACATGGCTGACGCCGCCTGCTTGTTCAGTGGCCACGATTTGATTCTTGCCCGGCATAGGTTCCCAATCTCGCTACTTTTCTTCGAAACGCGTGCATGCAACTGCATTCTTTTGTCACGTTCCTGCAATCACATTCTCAATGGCGTGCCATCTAGAACTGCATCTTCTCGATGTCCTGGTAGGCGCTGACAATCTTGTTGCGAAGCTGCATCATCAGCTGAAAAGATACGTCTGCCTTTTCGACCGCGATCATCACTGAGCTCATGTCTGCGTTGCCCCCCGTCAGCAGGCTGCCAATCTGTTGTTCCGCACCGCTGCTCAGCGTGTTCACTTGCTGAAGCGCATTAGTTAATATCCCGCTGAAACTTCCCTCTGTATTCGCCGGCTCTACTGGCGACAGTTGAGGAAGCGAACTGATTGCGCCAATGGCGCCAAGACCTGAAATCGGGCTGCCCATGTATCAATATCCTGCCTAGCTCTTGAGAATGTCGATGGATTGTTGGATCATCTGCTTGGCTGCGGCCACCGCCGATGCATTCAATTGATAGGAGCGCACAGAGCTCATCAAATCCACCATTTCGGAAACCGGATTGATCGCTGGATAGGCAACATATCCATCCTTGTTTGCGTCGGGATTGCCTGGTTCATAGCGCATGACTGGGGGCGTTGGATCATCGACGACATCAGAGATTTGCACACTGCCGGGAGTAGGTCCGTTTGAATTGCTTGTTCTGGCAAGTGCGAGGCGAAAAGACGAAGAGCCTGACGACTGGAAGACAACTTCTCTACGCCGAAACGGCCCACCCGCTTCGGTGTGCGTTGTCTCGGCATTGGCCATGTTTGCGGCGATGATCTCGGAACGTTGACGTTCGGCAGACAAAGCCGATCCACTGATCGATAGTGAGTTGAAGAGATTCATGATTGACCTCCTCCACTAATGGCGCTGAGTATTTGATGAAACTGGTGTTTTACCAGCTGAACGCCGATCTGATATTGCAGTTGCGTCTGCGCCATTAGCAGGCCCTCGCGGTCCAGATTCACGTTGTTGCCGTCGGGACGCTCCATCAGACCTTGAACCTCTCGTACGGCTGGACTTAGTTGCGCGGTGACGATGCCGTCCTCGGATTCACTCGACGGCCCGTTCATCGCCTTTTTCAGTTCGCCTTCAAAGTCAATGTCCAGAGTGCGATAACCGGGGGTATCGACGTTGGCCATATTGGCCGAGATTGCCTGTTCGCGGCTCGTGGTCAGCTTCAGATAGCTTTCCAGCGTCGAAAGCAACGATGTCGTCGGCATCATGCATATCTCCTTGGCGGGAGTCCGTACTCCCTGATTTTGTTTCGAATCGTCCGTAGGCTTATGCCCAGCATCTCCGCTGCGTGGGTCCTGTTCCCGTGGGTCAGAGCGAGGGTGTTTTCGAGGTGCATTTTTTCCAGCACATAAATTGGGATTCCGGGGGCTGGCATGAGCTGTGGAGCAGATTGCTGCTCTTTTCCAAGTGGGCGAAATTCCTTATCGAAGCATGCCGCGTCAATCACGTCGCCCTGGTGCAAAGAGAGTACGCGGCGCATGAAGTTAGAGAGCTCCCGTATGTTGCCGGGCCAATGGAAAGCCTGCAGCCTCTCAACAAAGCTCGGATCGAGTATCGGCACCGCACTGTCAACTTCAATCGCGAACCGCTCTGCGAAGTGCCTTGCCAAAGCTGGAATGTCCTCCAACCGCTCGCGAAGACTGGGGATTGAAAGAGGAATCACGTTCAGCCGATAGTACAAATCACTACGGAAGCGGCCTTGCTCGACCATTGCGCCGAGGGATGCGTTGGTAGTGGCAATGACACGAATATTGACATGGATGGAGCGCGTTTCGCCAAGCCTCTCGAACTCGCGCTCCTGAAGAATGCGCAGGAGCTTGGGTTGCAGATTCAGCGGCATCTCGCCAATTTCGTCGAGGAGCAGAGTACCGCCGTCGGCCTGCTCAAACTTGCCTGCCTTGGCGGCACTGGCGCCGGTGAAGGCGCCCTTGGCGTGCCCAAAGAGTTCACTTTCAAGCAGCGGTTCCGGTACGGCCGCACAGTTTACGGCAACAAAAGGTTTGCGACTGCGGTTGCTGGTCTGATGGATGTACTTCGCAAGCAATTCTTTACCTGTGCCACTTTCGGCCTCGATCAGAACATCGGCGTCGGTGCTTGCCGCAGCACGAGCGCGTTGCAGCGTTTGCAACAACAGTGGAGAGCGCCCAATGATTCCACAATTGCTCGTGACTTCACGCGCGGCATCTTTGACGATCTCGTGGGCGGCCGTCTTTTTATTGATCCGCTCCATGACGCGGGCGGCCGCAGACTGAAGCTGCTCAAACGAAACTGGCTTTGTCAGATAATCGAACGCCCCGCTGCGCATCGATTCAACAGCTTCGGGAACACTGCCGAAGGCGGTCAGAAGAATTACAGCGGTGGTGGGCGAGGTCTTCTGGACTGAGCACATCACCTCAAAGCCGTCGCCATCTCGCATGCGGACGTCGGTCACGACCAGGTCGTAGCTTGTAAGCTCGCAAGCCCGCTCCGCATCACGAACGCCGCTTGCGGTTTCGACGCGCCATCCATGACGCAAGAAATTGGCCCGCAATGCTGTGCGCATACCAGGTTCATCGTCAACAACCAGCACGGAGGAGTTGCTGCCGTCAGTAGGAATGTTGTTCATGCCGTGACCTGTTCTTGTTGAAGTACAGGGAATTGGAGCGTGAATAAACTGCCGGAGTCGGGTCGGTTGGCAACGGAGATTCGGCCGCCATGCTGCTTCATGAGCCGTGCGCAGACCGCCAAGCCCAGCCCGGACGTATCTCCGCTTCCGCTGAAGCCAGGCTCGAAGATGTGATCGATCTGGTCAGGCCGGATACCGCATCCGGTGTCGGAGAATTCGACCGCGACCTGACTGCCATCGTTGCCGGGACACTCCCCTTTTGTGACACTTTGGTCAGGCAGAATCGACACGGTAACGCTGCCGCCCGCCGGCGTATGGCGGATTGCATTCGAAATCAGGTTCAAAACGACCTGCTGCAACGCACTTTCATTACCCATCACTCTTATATGATCGTGATCGGCTGAATATTCCAGAGAAACCGCCGCCTGATTCGCAATCGGCTGGACAAACTGGAGCGCGTTGCCAACCAATTCAGACAACAGAACCGGGGCAAGCGTCAGCGCCCCGGAGCCGTGGAAGCTCAGTACATTGTTCACGGTTCCGGAGAGCGATCGAATGCCGGCGCGTAAATTGGAAATCCACTCCCCGCGATTGTCTCTGTCCTGCTCTATCAATTCTGCGAACAGCTCCAGGCTCGCTAATGGGTTTCTAATTTCATGGGCAAGGATTGTCGTGATTTCTGCCAGCGCCATTGCTCTGCGCCCGGCCTCGCGTTCCTCTTCTGCGTATTTCTGCGCCGTAATGTCCCGCAGAATCAGAATCGTTTTGTCCTGCTGTTGTTTTTGGCCCGATTGGTGGAATAGCCTGCGGTTACGAACCTCGATCCAGCGATTTCTTGCGGAGCCGCGGACACAGAACTCCTGTGCCGAGTCGCTGCTGGAGGCATTTTCGTAGGTTGCTTCGAGATTGACGCCGCTGAATTCTGAGATCTGCAGCAAGGTTCTCTGCGATCCCTCTTCGAAATGCGCTCGATCAAGTCCAAGCAGGCGTCTGCTCTCCGGATTGATCATGGAGATCTGGCCGTCGCGATCCACAACCAGCACGCCACATGGCATCGAATCGACGATCTGCTGCAAATCCTGCCGCATTCGCTCGATTTCCGCCAGGCTGGTGTTCAGTGCTGCATTCCGTTCCGTCAGCTCGAGACCAAGTTCGGACACTTCGTCTTGCAGTTTGCGGTAGGAATTCTCCAATCGCGCAGCCGCCGAGATGAATTCAGAGAACTCGCCGGCCAAGAGCGCCGCGCTGCTGGCCGGGGTCTCCGATTCATGCTTCGAGTCCATCGGCCGACGGGGCGCTCCATCGATTTGCCATTCATCGACTCGTACATGGACCGGTTCTTCGCTCCGCCGACGGGCGGGCGATTTATTTATTGGCGCGAGATGAGAACTAGGCAGCATCTGCCTATTGAATATGCACGATGATGGCCAACTTGATCTTCGGCCAAAACGTGGAAATCGGATGAAGGCGGAAAACGCCCCTGCAGCCTCTCCGAAAGAAGACGTATCCGGGTTCTGCAACTATAGAATAATGTGCTGGGCCTCGATCTCCTGCCGACTACCAACAACGATGCTCGACCTCTCGATCACGTTGCGCAATTCGCGCACGTTCCCTGGCCAGTCATGCTGCAGCAGAACCTTGAGCGCCCCCGCGCTGAGGATTGCGTTCGGGCTGAACTTTGCAAGAAAGGCCTCGGCAAGCTCTTCTACATCCCCTATGCGCTCACGCAGGGGCGGCAACTTGATCGGGAAAATGGCAAGCCGGTAGTACAAGTCCTCACGGAACAAATGCTTCTTGACGAGGCTCAAGAGATCAGCGTTGGTCGCAGCCACGACCCGGACATCCACCTTCAGATTGTCGTTGCCGCCGATGCGCTGCACCTCGCCCTGCTCAAGAAAGCGCAGAATCTTGCTCTGCAATGAGAGCGGCATATCGCCAATCTCATCAAGGAAGAGCGTTCCCTTATGCGCAGCGTGGATGCGGCCGATACGCGACTGGACAGCGCCGGTGAATGCACCCTTCACATGTCCAAACAGTTCGGCTTCAAGGAGAGGCTCAGGAATCGCGGCGCAGTTGATGACGACATATGGCTGCTTCTGACGCGGGCTGATGAGATGGATTGCCTGCGCAATCAGGTCCTTACCGGTACCGCTCTCCCCAGTCACCAAAACCGTCGTATCCCGGCGAGCGACCATGTGGGTCAGCTCATAGACACGCTGCATCGGCTCCGAGCCTCCGATCATGCCGCGAATGCCAACCCGATCATCATTTCGCGCCCGCATGCGGTGCAGCTGCTCCGGCGAGATGGAATTGAAGCGCGCATTGCCATCGCTATACAGCATCTCCATCAGTTGAGACGAGAGCATGGTGGGCGACGATGTGCCAAGAACAAGTTGTCCGGTGTGCGAATTTACAGAGAGAATCTGGACATTGGGAAACTCTTCATGGACAAGGGCGCTGAACCCGGTGGCCTCAAGATCGGGAAGCTGAGGATCGAGCAAGAGGATCTCGCTTGGGCCCTCTTGCAGACACTCAAGAGCTTCGGCGCCACTGGCGGCTTCGGTCAGATGCCAGCGAGCCTGATTGAGCTTCTCTCGCATCTCCCGACGCAGCCTGCTGTTGGGACTCACTAGCAATACGCCAGTTGTGGTACTTTCGTCCACGCGGAACTTCGGAATAGGAGGCGTACTCATAAATCTACTTTCGGGTATTTCCATGGTTATAGCGGTTTTGATTGACTCTCGACGACCTATCAGCAGTAATGCTCAAGCGGAACGCCTTGTAATTCAATCTGGACATTGAAGGGCTGAAGGCTCCAAGACAGACTCGCCTGCTGGCTGCGGATATTCGCCTCGGCAAGAGCCATGTTAAGGCTCTGCTCGGCACTCATTGCGTCAACATATGAGTGCACATTCTGCACCACGACTCGAACCGCGTTGGAAGAAGAGGGCGAGGCGGTCAGCTCAATCGTATCCTGCGGTTTGGATACCGCATGGGCAATCAGCAGTACGCTTGACAAAGCCTGAAGGGTTCGCGGCGGATTGATGAGGGCCGGCAGGCAAGTTTCGGGCGCCGTTGAACGAAGGAACATTCCGTCATTTGCGAACAAGAGATCGACTCCGTCTGTCACTCGCATGAGCAGAGGCAGGATCGGAGTTTCGGATAGGTCTGGCTTGACGCTCGCAGCGTTTACAAGCTGCTGCAGAAAAGTGAAGAGCTTGCAGACCCGCTCAACTTCCATGGTTGAGCTTGCGACAAGTTCCCGCAGCTCACCCACGCTCATCCCATCTGTATGGATGCTGTCAAGGCTGGCCCGAAGAATGGCGAGTGGCTGTGCGGCTGCATGTATGCCTTTAGACAAGTGCAGGCATAGTGCTTCCGATGCAGATATCGGCATTTATGATTCCTCTAACTTCCTCTAGCTAGTCATTGCTCAATACGTATCCAACTCCACGAACGGTGCGGATCAATTTCACTTCATTGTCGAGGTCAATCTTGTCGCGCAGATACTTCATGTAAACGTCAACAATGTTCGACGTGCCGTCAGTTGCGATGTTCCATACTTCTCGCAGAAGTGTCATGCGCGATACAGCTTTGCCGACGTTGTTCATCAAGTAGTCAAGGAGAGCGAACTCGCGCGACGTCAGGTCGATTCGCCGCTCACCCCGCCTCACCCAGTGTTCCTCACGGTTGATGGTCAAGTCCCCAACCTTGGATGAACTCACCGGGGAAGCAAGACTGCGCCGCAGCAGACTATGGATTCGCGCTTGCAGTTCCAGGAACGAGAACGGTTTGATCAGGTAATCGTCAGCTCCCTGTTCGAGCACCGCCACCAGATCTTCTGTACGATTTCTGGCTGTCAACACGAGGATGGGAAGCCGCGGCTGGTTCAAACGGAACTGCTTCAAGACCGCCACTCCGCTCATCTTGGGCAAGTTCAGATCGAGAATCAAGAGGTCGCAGATGGATTCATGAAGATCCTCACAAGCCGCTTCTCCATCGTTACGCACTTCCACAGAAAAATGCCTGCGCTTGAGTTCGCGGCTGAGGAATTTGCATAGAGAGATATCGTCGTCTACAACCAGGATCTTGTGCCCGGGAGACAACTTCGATTGAATTAGGCGAGGATTTTCAACTGAATGCTCCTCTGGAGAGCCGCCAAGGACCTCAGTGCCATCTGGCGCTTTCTGCAATTCAAATTGCGAACTCATTAATCTGCCTATTTTTTCTGGTTTTATAATAACGTGTTGGTCAATATGCGTCTACATTAGAAACGCGTGAATTTCTGCTGTTGATTCCAAAGTGGATAGTCGCTCTTTTCGCTCTACACTACCTCGATTGTTTCTCGTATTGCAAAGAAATGGGCATTGACGTGCGCCAAGGCGTAGTAAGCCGAATCACCTCAACAAAATGCCCATCTCCCGCGTGTCCTGGTGAACACAGTAGGCGGGAACACCACTTTCTGCCTCATTCTCCAGCAATCAGTCACCACTACACAGCCCCCCCCCCGCGGTCTCTCATCAACTGCAAGACGGCTATGCTTGCCAGCACTGAAACTGCCGGGGCTTTCTGCCGATAGATACGATAATTTGTCTTGCAGGCACGTGCGTGCAGCCTCCAGAGGCGAGAGGACTCCGCTGGAATGACAGAGCCGAACATCATCCGCAAATTCGAATACCGGCCCTGCCGCGTCGCTGCGGAATTCGGCGTGGATTTTGTGGCAGAAGGGAAGACGATCCGAGGAATATGCAGGGATGTCAGCAATTCCGGCGTTCGAGCCACCTTCAGCGGTTCTCTGGCAGTCGGCAACTCCGGCTTATTGATCCTTCGCCATGCCGTGGGTGTCCTCGAACTTGAAGCCCAGGTCGCCTACGTCGATGAGCTTCAAGTGGGGCTTGAATTCCGCTTCAAGACACCTTGGGAATGTGCAATGACAATCGAATATGTGGCTTCAATCGCAAACCACTCAACCACTGCCCTAGCCGTTCGATTCCCGTAGGCCCTCCGCGAGTACCTTGTGCAGCATTGACAGGCAGATCCCGGCCCACTTCGTTTCGGCTTGGGTTCTTTCCCGGATCAGCGGGCTCCTTGCCTGCTGAAGCGGAGCCAGCATTCAGTTGCTTTTCCGAAGGCAGAGCGCCTGTGCTAATCACCGCAGGCTGAGGCTTGGCGACGTATTGGATGATTACGGCCACCCTCCGGTTGGAAGAATCTTCCGGGTTCCGTGAATTGCGCAGGTTGCGATCAGCGCAGCCACGCACTTGCACAATCTGTTCCGAGCGTATGCCGTTACTCTCCATGAGGCGCCTGGCTGCATTTGCGCGGTCTGTGGAAAGCTCCCAGTTGCCATAGATCTTCGAATCGGAGAACGGTCTGGAGTCGGTGTGGCCCTCAATCGAAATCGGATTGGGCAACTTGCCCAGCTCAGGGACCAGGATTTTCAGTACGCTCTGCAAAACCAGAGTTGGTTGCGCACTCCCGTTCTCGAAGAACGTTCCGTGAGGGTCCTCCATCAACTCGATCTTCAGTCCTTCCGGAGTAATGGTCAATTCGATCAGTTTCTTGAGCTTTTCGAAATCCGCCATCTTCGCCATGGACAGCATGAGATCTCGTTTCAACTTGGCCATGTCTTCCGTTTTTGCAGCGCCCGCATCCCCGGCGCCGCCCATCTGCGTTCCCTTTTTCTGGCCTGTGCCATTCGGATCGCGGAAGTATCCTCCGACGGCTTCCTGCACGGGTTTGCTGGTGTTCATCAACCACAACACGATAAACAGCGCCATCAGAGCAGTGACAAAGTCGGCGTAGGCAACTTTCCACGCCCCACCATGCGAACCCTTGTGGCCTGCTATCTTCTTGACGATGATGATTGGTTCTTCCGATGCCATGGCTTGGTTGACCTATGCGGCTTTGGATTCAGCCTCAGGCTCTTCAACTTTCTCCCTGCATGCCTTCTCCACTTCCAAAAAGCTGGGACGAATGTGCTCGGGAATTGCGCGGCGCCCCATCTCCACCGCCAACATGGGTGCCGTTCCCTTGATGAAGGCGAGCATCATGACACGAAGCACATGGCAGTAACTCTGTTCTTCGTCGACGACCTTGGACATGTTGGAGGCCAGCGGCCCAACCAGTCCATAGCACAGGAGAATTCCAAGAAACGTACCCACCAGGGCAGAAGCCACCTTGCGTCCGATTTCTTCAGGCGGCCCGCCGAGCGCGCCCATCGTGACCACAATGCCGAGAACCGCGGCGACGATTCCCAACCCTGGAAGCGCATCCGCCATGGTACTCAGCGCCTCGCTTGGCTGGTTCACAGAATGGTGATGGACATCCATATCGAGCTCCATCATCTGGTCCACGTCAAATGCGCTCACTCCGCCGGTGATCACCATGCGCATCGTGTCGCATACGAAGTTACGAACATGCTCATCTTTGAGGAACTGCGGATAGCGCGAGAATATAGTGCTTTTCTCCGGTTCTTCGATATCGGATTCGATGGCAATCGAACCATCTTTGCGGGAAATGGTGAGCAGATCGAACATCATCTTCAGGGTGTCCAAATACCTCTTTTTTGAGAATGGCGATCCTTTGACGACATTTACGAGTCCGGCCGCAATCTTCTTAAGGACGTGCACAGGGTTGGCCGTCAGGACCGTACCAATCGCCGCGCCGCCAATGATGAGCAGCTCGGCCGGCTGGAGAAGGACGCCAATCTGGCCCTTCTCCATCAGAAACCCGGCGATGACAGAGACTAAGACAAGAAGAATTCCGCCGATCGAAGACATTCTCTATTCCATCCCGTCTGACAAAGAATACCCACCGAATCCCGGAAGACCGGGAAGACGTGGAGCCTCCTGCGATGAAGCGTACACTCGCTTTGCCTCCATCGGCATAAACAAGCGTCTCGTTCAATGCAGGACGACGAGAGGATCCGCACACTGCGAACTGAATGCGATGAACAGAGCGGCCAGAAACGGGTCAAAGCAACTGAGGGAATTGTGCGACGCCGTACTGGCCATCGACGCGGTCGCGGAGAGGCCGCACTTTTCCGCGCTGAGATGCACCGGCAGCAATCAACCAAACTCAAGCGGCATCGACGCTGGCTAAACGCAGTCTATTGTGGGACGTCGATCGAAGGATTCAAGAGCTCGCGCACCTTCGTCAGCAAATCACTGGGCGTGAAGGGTTTCACGATAAACGCATAGTCCTGTCCGAGTACCCGCGGCGGGAGAGCCACGCTGGCATCACACCCTGACGCATAAAGGACCTTGGTCTGCGGTCTGGCCACTGCGAGTTTCTCAGCAAGAACAGAACCACTAAAACCTGGCAATGCCAAATCCGTAATCATGAGAGGAATAAGTCCGGGATACTCCGCTGCCATGCGAAGGGCCTCGCTTGGGTCGCCTGAATCGAGCACGGTGTATCCCTTGTCTACGAGGATCTTTCGCAAGAGTTTCCGCAGAGACGCACTGTCGTCAACCAGGAGGATCGTCTCGGTCCCCGCGCACAACCGGGACGTATCTTGTGACGGCACTGCGGTCGGGACGCTGTCGCACCGGGGAAAGAGGATTTTGAACGTTGATCCGGTGCCTGGCTCACTGTCAACAGCGATTGTTCCCCCTATCTGTTCGATGATGCTTAGAACGGTGAACAAGCCGAGTCCGGTACCGTTGCCAACAGGTTTTGTGGTAAAGAAAGGCTCGAAGATGTGAGACTTTGTTTCCTGGTCCATTCCAATCCCGGTATCGCTGAAGGTCAACATGATGTAGCGGCCAAGCTTCATCAAAGGGTATTGGTGGGCAGAGGTTTCATTGACCTCCACGTTCGCAGTCGCAAGGACAATACTTCCTCCCTTTGGCATGGCGTCGCGCGCATTGATCAGCAGGTTCATCAACACCTGGTCAATCTGCGTCGGGTCAGCGCGGACCATCCCCAAGTCATCGCCGAGCGAGCTCCGCAGTTGAATATCCTTACCGAACAACTTACCTAACCTGTTTTGCACGGTTACGATGCGATTCACCGTTTCATTCAAATGAAAAACCACGGGATGCGGTTCTTGAGGACTACTAAAGGAGAGCAGACGTTGTGTCAGGTTTTTCGCGGACGTACACGCATTGTGCATCTCCACAATCATCTCGTGGACTGATTCGGGCAAATCTCTCTGCTCTTTCAGGAGTTCGCAATATCCGAGTACGATCCCAAGAAAGTCATTGGAGTCATGAGCCAGCCCGGCGCCAAATTGACCAAGGGTCTCCATCCGTTCAGCCTGTTGTATTCGCTGCATCAACTGATCGCTTTTTTCCCGCTGCTTCATGGATCGAATCTTGCACTGGACGACTCTGGTTCCATTCACTTGATGGACAGTGCCGACAACCTCCGCGTTGACACATATCCTGTTCTTGGTAAGGAGAGATACATTCTCGTAGCGAACATGCTTCTTCTCCATTAGCTCTTGAAATACTTGTTTGGACGCGTCGACATCGTTGGGCAGGCCAAGATCCCAAAGTGCCTTGCCGAGCAATTCCGCCTTGGAATAATCCAGCAGCTTTTCCGGAACGGGATTCACATCGATGATCAATCCTGTTTGCGCATCAAGAACCAGCGTCCCGCCCTCTACAGTCCCAAACAACTTCCCATATATAGTTTCAGATTGCATCGACATTGCTCCGATGACGCATGAATTTCCTGTTACCGTCCATATCGTCGCGAAGTGGCTCCGATGCGCGGACCGTATTTCTTGATTCCATAGCGGCAGTGCTTTTTAGATGAGCCTGCCAATAGCTTTGGAAGGCCCCTGAAGTATACCTGATCGAGGGTAGGCGCATTCAAGCTGAAATTCAGGCGGATGACAGGCTGTGCATCCAGCAGGAAAGTGTAGCGCCGAATCCACGTTGGGCGCGGGTCCAGTGGCTCGCCGGTAGCTTTGGCCGCTTCTGTCGTTATCCCCAGCGCGTTCTTTGCGGCACCGCATATAATTGGGCCGACCGTTGAATCGCTCCCATCCAGAGGCCTCAAATGTCGCACGCAACCCTCAGGAATAGCTACCAGACGCTGTCAGACCGGCTCAATCTTTTTCCGCAGGGCGCGCCGCCATCCGAGCTTCTGTTCCAAATTCTGGAAGCGCTGTTCACCAGGGATGAGGCGACCCTGGTGGCGCTGTTGCCCATCAAGCCGTTCAACGTGGCCGCCGCGGCCAGGGTATGGAAGAAGCCGGCCGCCGAATCCCAGACGATTCTTGAGGGACTGGCATCCAAAGGGATGCTGCTGGACATGGAGATGCGGGGTGAGCAAATCTTTGTGCTGCCGCCGCCCATGGCCGGGTTCTTCGAGTTCTCGATGATGCGCATGGGCAACGGTTACGACCAGAAACTGCTGGCTGAGCTCTACTACCAATACCTGAACGTAGAAGAAGATTTTGTGAAGAGCCTCTTTGCCGGGGGCGAAACCCAACTCGGCCGCACGTTTGTGAACGAAAAGGCCCTTAGCGGCGACAACACGCTCACAGTGATGGATTACGAAAGAGCCAGCGAAGTGATCCAGACCGCCGCGCACATAGGCGTTGGCTCCTGCTACTGTCGCCACAAGATGCAGCACCTGGGCAAGGCATGCGACGCCCCCATGGATATTTGCATGACCTTCAGTGGCACGGCGGAGTCGCTGATCAAGCACGGCATTGCCCGCCAGGTGGAGGCGAAAGAAGGCATGGATCTGCTGGACTTGGCCAGGTCGCACAACCTAGTCCAGTTTGGCGAGAACGTGCAGAACAAGGTGGCCTTTATCTGCAATTGCTGCGGATGTTGCTGCGAGGCAATGCTGGCGGCCAAACGTTTTGCCGTTCTGAACCCCATTGCCTCCACTAATTTTCTGCCAGAAGTGAGCGAGGATCTTTGCAGCGGCTGCGGAAAGTGCGCAGAGGCGTGCCCGGTGGAAGCCATGGGGCTGGTCTCGGCCAGCGACCCGCACCATCTCAAGCGCAGGAAGGCGCGTTTGGAAGAGTCGTTGTGCCTGGGCTGCGGCGTCTGCGTGCGAGCCTGTACCAAAGGGTCCATCAAGCTCAAGGCTCGCAAGCAGCGAGTGATCACCCCCGTGACCACGGCCCACCGCGCAGTGTTGATGGCGATTGAGCGGGGTCAGCTTCAGAACCTGATCTTCGACAACCAGGCGCAATGGAATCATCGCGCTATGGCCGCCATTCTGGGAGTGATTCTGAAGCTGCCGCCCGTCAAACAGATCATGGCAAGCCGGCAAATGAAGTCCCGGTATCTTGAACAACTGATGCGACCTAGAGACTTTGTGCACCTGGAGCATTAAGGCGGTGAGCGTCCCGAGTGCCGGGCATCACTGAAATGCCGTCTGGATGGGGGTAGGCCTTAGCTGAGGCAGGGCGGAGTGCGCGGGCCGGAAGCGTCGCCCTCAAAAACTGGAGCGGGGTAATTCACAGCCCCGGCAAGTGCCGCCCCAACGACTGCAATCCATCCATTGCCGACCTGAACATGCTGCCGGAGATTCGGTCAAGGATGCGGTTGACGGTTTGCTATGTAACGACGGGATCTGCAAGCGTGGACCAGGGTTCAAGCCCGAGCACAGTTGGAAATACAGCGCTCTGCCGGTGGCGCAAGATCGCGTGGCGTGGAACGCTATCGGCTGCCGATCATGGAACACAAGCGAGCGGAGATGGGATCGATGAGGCTGGAAGACGAGGGGCGGGCGCTCTATTGCGACCGAGGCCGATCAGGAACATCGCCTGGGGACGAATGATCCCCGGAGAATCGCGAAAGTTGAAGTGCAGCCTGTGCGCAGTTGGAGAGGTTGATTATGTTTGGCGAACACGATGTACTGGCAAGCGAAAGCCAGGCTATCAGCGGTGAACGAAGCCCGCTGGACCGGAGTTGTTCTTTGAAATGCCCCGCGGCGTCGGGAGCGGCGCTGGGCATGAGCGGCAAGCCCGCCGGCGGAGCGACCGCGGAAGCCTTCGGGCGAAAACAGGACGATGCGCGCTTCGTGGTGGAGGCAAAGTTCTACCAGAGTCTCCTGAACAAGAAGATCAAGTGCACGCTGTGTCCGCGCGAGTGTACGGTAGGCGACGGGGAGCGCGGCTATTGCGGAGTGAGGGAGAATCGCGACGGCTCTTACTACACGCTGGTGCACTCGCGGGTGTGCGCGGCGCACGTAGACCCGATCGAGAAGAAGCCGTTGTTCCACTATCTACCCGGCACAATGGCTTTTTCGCTGGGCACGGCGGGTTGCAACGTGAACTGCAAGTTCTGCCAGAACTGGGACATCTCGCAGGCGCGGCCGGAGCAGATTCCCGCCGATTACGCGCCGCCGAAGCGGATTGTGGAGTTGGCGAAGGAGTATCACTGCCCGACCATTGCCTACACTTACAACGAGCCCGTGATCTTCAGCGAGTTTCTGATGAATACCGCCGACGCCGGACATGCAGCCGGCATCCGCAGCATTGTGGTTTCAAATGGCTACATGCAAGAAGAGGCGCTGCGAGCGGCCTACGGCAGGATGGACGCGGTGAAGATCGACCTGAAGGCGTTCTCCGAGTCGTACTACCGGAACGTAGTGACAGGCCAGCTGAAGCCGGTGTTGGATACGCTGGTGACGCTGCGCAAGATGGACAAGTGGACGGAGATTGTGTACCTGGTTTTGCCCACTCTGAACGACAGCGACGCCGAATTCCGCGGACTGGCAAGTTGGATCAAAACCAACCTGGGCGTGGATGTGCCGCTGCACTTTACGCAGTATCATCCCGAATACCTGTTGAAGAATCTGCCCATCACGCCGGTGGCCACGCTGGAACGCGCCAAGGCAATAGCCGATGCCGAGGGTCTGCACTATGTGTACATCGGCAATGTACCGGGGCATCCCGCGCAAAACACAACCTGCCCGAAGTGCCGCAAGCTGCTGGTGGAGCGGGTGGGGTTCACGGCCAGCAAGATGCTGATCCGCAAGGATGGTACTTGCCCGTATTGCAGGCAGGCGATTCCAGGAGTATGGCATGTATAGAAATGCTGAGGACGGTGCGCAGATGAACAACAAAATCAATTCGAGAAGGAATTTGCTGGCGGCGAACCTCATTGCTCTGCTGGCGATTGCACCCTTGCAGCAGACATGCAAAGCGAGCCAGCCGAAGGTGAGAACAGCTGGAGTTGCGGACAGCTTTTACCCGGCCGATCCGGCGGCGCTGACAGCGATGATGGACGGCATGCTCGCGGATGCGACTCGGCCGCCGATCACGGATCCAATTCTGGCCGTGGTTGCGCCACACGCGGGCTATCAGTACTCCGGGCCTGTGGCCGCATACACCTATGGGGCGCTGAAAGGGCGTAAGTATTCGCGGGTGGTGGTGATTGCTCCATCGCACTTCGAGAGCTTCGATTACACCTCGATCTACGATGGCGATGCCTACGCGACGCCGCTGGGAAGCATTCCTGTGGACAAAGACTTTGCCGCACAGCTGGCGAAGATGAGCTCGACCATGCGGCTTTCCGGCCATGGGCACGTGCCAACTTCGGCAGGCACAGAGCACGCCATCGAGGTGCAACTTCCGTGGCTACAGCGGGTGCTGGGCAACTTCGCGCTGGTGCCCATCGTGATGGGCGACCAGAGCTACGAAAGCAGCAGGGCACTGGGAGTGGCGCTGGCGAAACTGATTCAGAGCGCCAACCAGGGAGGCGACACGCTGATCGTGGCCAGCTCCGACTTGTCACACTATCACCCCTACAACGAGGCAGTAGAGATTGACCACAAAACGCTGCATGCACTGGAGGCGTGGGACTACTTCAGCATGTCGCGCAACTTTCAGTCGCGGATATGGGAGGCCTGCGGCGGCGCGCCGATTGTGGCCACGATGATTGCTTCAGAACACATGGGAGCGAACCAGGCAAAGGTGCTGAAGTACGCCAACTCCGGCGATACGGCGGGCGACCGCTCGCGCGTAGTGGGATACAGCGCGGACGTACTTGTGAATACGCAGAAAGCGAACCATGGGGATGCGCCCTTCACTCTGAGTGAGGGCGAGAAGGATGAGCTACTGGCCCTTGCGCGCAAGTCGGTGGAGCAGGCGGTGACGAACAAGAGAACTTACGATCCCCCGGCGAGCACAACCGAAGCGCTGAACGACGAGCGCGGCGCATTTGTGACGCTGAAGAAGGCGGGAGAACTGCGCGGATGCATCGGCTATACCGCGGCGATGAAGCCGCTCTACCTGACCGTGAGGGATACGGCGACGCTGGCCGCGCTGCGCGATCCGCGGTTCCCGCAAGTATCGGCCGCGGAGCTGCCGCAACTTGAGTACGAAATCTCCGTGCTTTCTCCGCTGCGCCGCGCAACGAACATTGACCAGATTAAGGTGGGACAGCACGGCCTGCTGATGAAGAATGGCGACAGTGAAGGTTTGCTGCTTCCGCAGGTGCCGGTGGAATTCAAATGGGATCTGGAAACATTTCTGGAAGAGACCTGTCGCAAAGCCGGGATGAACTCGAACTGCTGGAAAGACGAGGATACGGATATCTTCCTATTTACCGCGGTGGTCTTTGGAGAGCACAAACCACAGCAGCCCTGAAGCGCCTAAGAAGATGGCCTTGAAGTCTCCTGCCGCCTCTCAATCGCCAAGCATGAACCGCGATGGCCAAGACGATCTGGTGGCTGGCAGTTTTTCCGGCAGACTGAGAATGCTCATAGCCTGCGGCATTTCAAAGGCTTCTTCACCGCGGACCTCGCCAAAGACGAAGCGGTTGAACCGGAAGAGCTCGACCATTTTGGAGCGTTACCACTGGCCTGGAAACGGGCGCGAATTAGATAACGTCTGAAATTCGCCAGCGCCTTTCAGGCGTTGCGTGCGGTGATCCAATCATTGCCGAGGGGGTGAGCGCGCTGCGAAAAATCAAGCGACCGCCAAGCGCAGTGATTTGGACTGAGTTCACTCGGCCTAATTTTGAATATCGACAACAACCTTTCCCATCGATCCAGATTCAACCGCAGCATGTGCGTCGCCGATGTTCGCCGGAGAAAAGTGCTGCTTGTTGAGGAGCGGCCTCAACTTGCCCGATTCGGCTAGCTCCGCTGCCTGGGCAAGTATCTCGCCATGATGAGCACGGCCTTTGCCCGTGATCAAAGGAAACAAGGCGAATACGCCTGAGTACGTAGCTCCGCGAAACGAAAGCGGCGCCAGCGAATGCGCCCCCCATCCTAAGCAGCTTAGAACGTGGCCGGTGTACTGTTTAACCGCAGCGAAAGATGCGTCCAGAGTCGTGCCACCCACGGTGTCATAGACAATGTCGAACCCCTTGCCGCCGGTAAACGAAGAAACGTACTCCTCGACAGGAACGGAGCGATAGTCGATGGCCGTGGCGCCCAAGTCTTCAACGATGCTCTTCTTTGCGGACGAGGTGGTGGCGTAGACATCCGCACCGAAAGCTCGTGCGATCTGCACCGCAATGTGTCCGACGCCCCCGGCCCCGGCATGGATGAGCACCTTTTGACTCGCGTGCACTTTCGCACGATCCACAAGTCCCTCCCACGCAGTGATGATGCTCAGTGGAAGGGCCGCAGACTGGCGCATGGACAGATTCTTGGGCTTGTGCGCAAGCAAATCTGCATCGGCAGCAATGAACTGGGCAAGCGTGCCTTGCAAGCCGCCAACGCCACCCACCATGCCATACACTTCATCGCCGGAGCGGAAGGCAGTTACACCGGGCCCAACTCCCTCAACGGTTCCCGCCATATCAAGACCGAGCACCGCAGGCAGAGGCTGCCGGGCATGTGGCGCTTTGCCTGCACGAATTTTGGTATCAATAGGATTGACGCAACTGGCAGAGATCCTGACCAGGACCTGATTCTTTCCGAGCGCAGGACGTGGAATGTCCACCTCACGAAATTCTCCGCCCACTCCTTCAACAAGGTACGCCTGCATGACCACTCCTCTCTCCGCGATCTTGCATCACTTATCGATATACGATACGAATCTCCTTTGGAAAGATTCAGAGAGCGCGGCCCGATCCTGCTTGTGATGCAGCAAAGACGGTGGGTGTGATCCTACGTTGGATGCAGAGACTGCGGACCGGGAGGGTGGGACACACATGGATCTCCCCTTGGCAAGATCGCAAAAATGTGGAGTCTCTCCAAGTGGGAGTCTTCAACAACACCCCGACGCAGCCCAGCGATGGGTTGCCACGGGCGCACGGCAGCATGGCTGGCGCCAGAACCCTGGTATGAAGAACGCGGTGGGGAATCCTCCGCTTCAGTATGCCGATGGAAGATAAATCTCCGGTCACGGAAGCAAGTAAGGCGGCTGTACGCACTCCGCGAACAGCCGCCTTGTTTTGATCGGTTTGGATCTTGTGCTTCGTCAACTCCAACGCTGCACCCTAGCGATGCGCTCCGGCCGGGATGGGATTGGCCACGAAAGCTGGCGTCTTGGCATCGTTCGCAAAGCTCCACCCGGAGAGGTACGCAAGTTGGAGAATCTTGTTCATCTTGGGGAAGTCGATCTTCTCCACTGTGTCGGTGATGTGGTGGTAGTCCGGGTGGAAGCCCGTGAACCACCAGAACGCCGGCACATCGTGCAGAACGAATGGGAATTGGTCGGAGCGGAAGAAGACGTTGAGCGCGTTCTCGTGATCGAAGCGGTCGTCCAGCACGAGGCCCACATGCGCGTTGGCCTGCTTCACCACCGCGTCATATTCGGGCGAGTAAAGGGCGCCGACCAGGTTCAGCCGGTTCGAGGTATCCGCGGGAATCGTGATGAGCCCGTCTGTCTGTGGGCTCGGCTTTTCGTCGCGCCCGATCATGTCGAAGTTAATCTGCGCGCGTGTGGTAGCCAGCGGCCGCAGCGGGTGCTGGGCCATGTAGTAGGCGCCCAGCAGGCCGCGCTCCTCGCTGGCAAACACCACAAACAGAATCGAGCGCCGGGGCCGCGCGCCGTTGCCCGCAAATGCCTTGACCAGTTCCACCACACCCACCGTACCTGAGCCGTTGTCGTCCGCGCCGTGCCAGATTTGCAGGCAATTGGGTCCGGCAGGCGTTGGTTGGCCATGGTCGTCCACGGCGCCTGCACCGGCAGGGCAAGGGGAGAAGCCGTCGTGATCGTGATGCGCCGTGATCATGACCGTCTGGGCCTTCAGCGCCGGGTCCGAGCCTTCCAGCAGCCCGGCTACATTCCAGGTGGTGCCGGTGCGCTCCACGCTGTTGCGCAGATGCAGGGTCACGGTGCTGTCTGTCAGCGCGCGGCTTTGCGGCGTCAGATCCTTGTCGATGGCCGTTTGCAGCGCGGAGGCTTCCTGCTTGCCGCTGCGGGCCAGGGCAGCGCCCTCGGCGGCCAGCAGCTCGTCCGCAACTTCATCCAGCACCATCACACTGGGAATGTGCACTTCGTCGTCGGCAATCGCCTGCAGCGGAAGCGGCACGGTCCGAGTGGTACTGCCGCCGATGCGCGCTTGGCGTTCGACATTGGTCAAGTGCTTGCGGTTGGGCTCCGCCACCACCAGCACCGCCAACGCGCCATGCGCCTGCGCGTTCAGCAGTTTCACGCGCGTGGTGGCATAGCGGGTGTTGCCGGTGCCATTGAAGATCGAGGCAGGGTCATCTTCCTGCGGCTCGTGATCGTACACCAGCACGATCTTGCCCTTGGCGTCGATGCCCTTGTAGTCGTCATAGCCCAGCTCCGGCGCGGTGATTCCGAAACCGGCAAAAACCACGGGCGCGGTCAGGTCAACTGCATGCCGGTAGTTGCCCAGCGCTGCGGGCGCCTTCCACACAGTCGGCTTGCCGGCGCGCGTCAGAGTGACGGAACTCTCCTCGCGGTCCTGGAGATATTCCACCAGCGTCAAGGCCTGCAGATAGCTGGGCTTGCCGTTGGCATCGGTGGCTGCCGGCAATGCGCCGGCCTTGGCAAACTGCTGCGCTATCCACTGCACCACGGTTTCGTCGCCCCGCTGCAGACTCATGCGTCCTTGCAGCGCATCGCCGGCCACATAGCCCAAGTCGCTGCGCAGCGCTGGCTCCTGAATGGTTTGGTAGCCCTTGGCTACTTCCTGCGGTACGGGTATTTGGCCGTTCAATCCAGTGCAGCTCGCCGCCGCACAGGCACACAGAACAAGGAATTGTCGCATGGCAACTATTCTAGGGCCTGTTCACACTACAGGGAGCAGGATGGGGCAGCGATGTTTCGAGCGGATGTGAAGGAGGATGGTGGGCCTGCAGGGATTCGAACCCCGAACCAAGGGATTATGAGTCCCCTGCTCTAACCGTTGAGCTACAGGCCCTTCATTGACTTTCGGCTCCGGGAAGTTTCCTTTGGGGGCTTTTGCGCGTCCCCCGTACCTTCCGTTTGCTCCAAAGCGTTTCGACTGAGCTTATCAAGCCGCGCGAAAGTCAGGCCAACTGACGTTTGGATTGGATGCTCGACAGGCTGAGTCACCGTGACGCGGAAGCGACCGGCCAACTTCCTGATTGTAAATGCATCTGGTCCCGCTTGCCCGGTTGCGCCAGGAATCAGGGCCACCGCAGGAGCAGGGTTAAATCCCGCAGGAAAAATTAGGTCGGTTAAGGCGATTTCAGCCGTTCGAGAGCTACGGTAGGCCTATCTTGATCAGCGCGTGCGAAGCACCAGCAACCTCGGTGCTCGCTCCTGGTTCGAGCACTGAGCTGAGGTGTGGGAAAGAAACTGAAAAAGGGCCTGTTGAGCGGCGTTACGGCGGCATATGATATTTAGTTCGTACTTTTTATCATATCGAACGGATGCCGGCGGAGTGGAAATGGCAGCACAGCAAACAGACCCGGGCAATGGCGGCTCCGCTTTAGTGGAGAAGACCCACCAGCGCACGCACCACGCCATGGGCACCTGCTTCACCCTCTATGTGGACTGTGCCAGCGAGGCGCAGGCTCAGTCCTGTTTCCAATCCGTTTTCGAGGAAATCGATCGTGTGGAAGCGACTTTCAGCCGCTTCAGGCCCGCGAGCGAGATCTCGCGCATCAATCGCGAGGCGGCAGAAGGCCCCATGGTGACAGATCCCGAGGTCTTCCGGTTGCTGGCCACGGCCATGGACGTGAGCCGGAAGACGGGCGGGGTCTTCGACATGACGGTGGGGCGCCTGACCGAAGCCTGGGGATTTCAGGCAGGATGCCCGGCGATCCCGGATGCGGAGACGCTGACGGCAGCACGGGCGGAGGCGGGTTGGGAGCTGGTCGAGCTCGACCCGGCATGGCGAACCGTCGAGTTTCTGCGACCCGGTGTCGCGCTGGATCCGGGCGGCATCGCCAAGGGCTATGCGGTGGATTGCGCGCTGGATGTGTTGCGGACGGCCGGCATACCTGGGCTTCTGGATGCCGGGTCGAGCAGCATCGCGGCCAGCGACGAGGCGTTTGGGAACACGTGGACCGTGGGCATCGCAAACCCCGCAGACACCACAAAGGAACTTTGCCGGGTGCGGGTAAGCGGACGTGCCTTGTCCACATCGGGGTCAAAGGAGCAGAGCTTTACGCGCGCGGGGCGCGTCTACAGCCATCTGATCGATCCAACTGCGCGCGGAGATGAGAACAGCGAGCAGGAAGTGCTGCAGGCGACGGTGCTAGCGCCGAGTTCCATGCTCGCCGACGCGCTTTCGACAGCGATGTTTCTGCTAGGTCCGGAACGGGGAGGGAAGGCGCTCAAGGGGTTCCCTGAGTGCGCAGCGCTTTGGGTGTGTCGTGGCAGCGAGGGCATCAGCTGGCTTGCCGAACAGTGGCCGAAATGACGGAAGGTCGTAAGACAAGGGGAAGAGATGGACAGACGGGAATTCATGCAGATGACGGGGGCGGGGCTGGGTGCAGTGGCGCTGCTGGGCGTACGCGGCTGCAACTCCCCGCATGCCGTGGCGCCCAGCGACTGGGTCAACGTGGGAGTAATCGGCGTGGGAAGCCGCGGACAGCACATGATGAGCATGCTACTGAGGGTTCCTGGCGTGCGCATCACGGCGCTGAGCGACATATATGAGCCGAGGATTGCCGAGGGCCGCAAGGTGACCGGGGAGCAGACGACGGCGTACTCCGACTACCGCAAGATGCTGGACGCCAAGGACATTGACGCGGTGATGGTATCGACGCCCTTGGGGCTGCACGCCGAGCATGTGGCGGCGGCGCTGGACAGTGGGCGAGCAGTCTACGGCGAAAAGAGCATGGGGCGCACGCTAGAGGACTGCAACCTGATTCGCGACACGGCAAAACGGACCGGCAAGATCTATCAGGTGGGACTTCAGTACACCTATGCGCCGTGGTATCAGGAGGCGGCGCAGCGCATCCAGGAAGGGAAGATCGGGCAGGTGAGGGAGATTCATTCCTACTGGCACCGCAACAACAATTGGCGGCGGCCGGTTCCGAACGGGAGCAGCCCGGAGCTGGAGCGGCTGCTGAACTGGCGGCTCTATCGCCAATGGTCTGGCGGATTGCTGGCTGAGCTGGGGTCGCACCAGATCACTTTTGCCAACGGGATTTACGGCTCCATACCGGAGTCTGTCATGGCCTCGGGCGGGGTCGATTTCTGGAAGGACGGGCGCGAGATCGAAGACAACGTGCACGCCATTCTTCGCTACCCGGGCGGGCAGACGCTGCAGGCAAGCTACATCACGACGAACCGGCTGGACGGAGCGCAGGAACGCATCTTCGGCACGGGAGGCAGCGTGGTGCTAACACACACCGAGGCGACTTACTACAAGGAGCCGTGGTACCCGAACTCCGCGATTCCGCCGGAGATCACGATCGAACACAAACTGATCACCGGCCCCACCTACAGCGCCGAGCAGCCTTACCACGGCAAAGGCGACATTCCGTCAAAGGGCTCTGCCTCTGATGCGGACCTGCTGGCGCTCAAGGAGTTCATCAGCTGCATTCGCACACACCGCAAACCCGTGGCGGACGAGAACCTGGGCTGGAATCAGGCGGTGACCGTGGCACTGTGCAACCAGGCTCTGGCAGAAGGCCGCAAGGTGACGCTCAAAGAGTTTCTGGAGCCGGCAAAGTCGTAAGCCGAAGGCGGATTGCCGGTCAGACCGCCTGACCGGCAGGACGCGCATACATTCCTGCCGCCTCTCTGCGAAAATAGAGAGTAGATGCTCTCACTTCAAAATGCTGGCAAGCGGTTCGGACCGCGCGTGCTGTTCCTGGAGGCCAACTGGCTGATCCAGGCGCGGGAGAAGACTGCGCTGGTTGGCGCCAACGGAACCGGCAAGTCCACCCTGATGAAGGTGCTGGCGGGGCTGGAGCAACTGGACTACGGCGGCCTGCAACAGACCCGGGGGATGAGCATCGGCTACCTGCCCCAGGAGGGGCTGCAACTGACCGGGCGGACCGTCTTTGAGGAATGCCTGACGGTCTTTGACGACCTGCGCGACATGGAGACGGAGATTGAGCGGCTGGCCGGGCAACTGGCCGTGCTGCCCCACGAAGGGCAGGAGTACGAAGCCGCCGCCGAGCGCTTCTCCATGCTGCAGGAGCGCTTTCACGCGCTGGACGGCTACGCGCTGGACGCGCAGGTGGGCGCGGTGCTGACCGGACTGGGGTTTGGCAAGGAAGACTGGGGACGGCTGACGGACGAGTTCAGCGGCGGCTGGCAGATGCGCATTGCTCTGGCCAAGCTGCTGCTGGCCAAGCCCAACCTGCTGCTGCTGGACGAGCCGACCAACCACCTGGATCTTGAAACCCGCAACTGGCTGGAGAGCTACCTCAGGAACTACCCCTTCGGCTACATCCTCATCTCCCACGATCGCTACTTTCTCGACGTGACCATCGACCGCACGGTGGAGATATGGAACAAGCGGCTCAATATCTACCAGGGCAACTTCACCAAATACCTGAGCCAGAAGGACGAGCGGCGCACGCAGTTGGAAGCGGCCTACCGCAACCAGCGCATCCAGATCGAGCACCTGGAGTCGTTCATCAACCGCTTCCGCGCCCAGGCCACCAAGGCCAAGCAGGTACAGAGCCGCATCAAAGAACTGGAAAAGATCGAGCGCATCGAGATTCCGGAAGAAGAACCCGTTATCCACTTCAAGTTTCCGCAGCCGCCGCCGTCGGGGCGCGTGGTGGTGGAAGCGGAAGGGCTCAGCAAGAGCTACGGTGACAAGAAGGTGCTGGACAACGTCAAGTTCACCATTGAGCGCGGGGACCGCGTGGCGCTGGTGGGCGTGAACGGAGCGGGCAAGTCGACGCTGATCCGGTTACTGACCGGGGAGGAAACGCCCACATCCGGCAAGGTGAAGATGGGGCACAACGTCATCAGCGAGTACTTTGCGCAGGACCAGTACAAGGTGCTGGACGGCGAGGCGCGGATGCTGGACGACATGAGCGGCGCTGCGTTGCGCGTGCCGGAGCAGGAGCTGCGGTCGCTGCTGGGTTGCTTCCTGTTTCGCGGGGACGACGTGTTCAAGCCGTTGGGCGTGCTGAGCGGCGGAGAGCGCAACCGCTACGCCCTGGCCCGGATTCTGGTATCGCCGTCGAATTTTCTGCTGCTGGACGAGCCGACGAACCACCTGGACATGCGGGCCAAAGACGTGCTGCTGGGCGCGCTGGCGGCCTTCAGCGGCACTGTGGTGTTTGTGTCCCACGACCGCGATTTCATTGATCGTTTGGCGACGCGCGTGCTGGAGGTTGAAGGCGGAACCGTGACCAGCCACGAGGGAAACTACGAGGACTATCTGCGCTGGAAGGGTCTTGCAGACGGCAGCCTTGTGGTGGAACCTGCCCCAAAGGAAAAGCGGCAGGAAGCGGCGGAGAACGAAATGGCAAGCCAGGAGGAATCTGGCGATGCGGCCAAGGATCGGCCAAAGCGGCTTAACCCCATCAAGCAGAAGCAGATGGAGGAGCGCTGCGCGTTTCTGGAAGAGGAAACGCCGCGCATCGAAGCCGCCATCGCGCTGACCGATGAGCAGTTGGGCGTTTATGTTTCCGCCGAGGAGACGCAGCGGCTGAGCGCTCTGGCCGAGGACCTGCGCAGCCAGTTGGCCGCGTTCACCGCCGAATGGGAAGAGCTGATGATGCAGTTGGAAGGGGCCTGATTCGGGCTATAAATAAGGCTTTTCGGGCTCAAAACGGCACATTTTCGACCAAAAAGGGGCGAAAATGTGCCGTTTTTGACGCTGACCTGTCCGCTGGATACGCTCGTAACCTATTGATTTATTGACACATAATCTAAAAAGTCCGATTATGATAGGAC
>Ga0224527_1000135_pt1 | contig 55578 bp, 54 predicted proteins | sample CBST0metaG_FD_179882 | JGI IMG/M metagenome (GOLD analysis project Ga0224527, IMG submission 179882) | Peat soil microbial communities from Stordalen Mire, Sweden - C.B.S.T0 | ecosystem: Environmental > Terrestrial > Soil > Wetlands > Peat | place: Sweden: Norrbotten County, Stordalen Mire...
ACTTTTTGAAGACGCTCCCCGCCGACACTTGCCGCCGCTCCCTTGATGGAGTGAACCTGCCTTCCAGCACTCTCGCTATCTCCGCATTCGATGAACATCTTCAGCGCCTGAATCTGACGCGGACAATCGCTGAGAAATACCTCAACGATTTTCGCTGTCAAGGTTTTATCCCCCAACATGCGATTGAGCACACTTGCCTTGTCATACACAATCAATTCGCTTTTTGAACCCTGCGTAAGACCGTGTTGTTCCAGGACGCTGGCGTTTCCACTCTCACCAGCAGGAAGCCACCGATCAAGCGCCTTACGTAACATCTCAGGCAAAACCGGTTTAGGAACAAAGCCGTTCATCCCAGCAGCGAGGCAGATCTCGCGGTCACCTTGCAACGCATTCGCCGTCATGGCCACAACGGGAATGTTGTGATTCAGAACCGCCGACTGAGGATCGCGAATTCGGCGAGTCGCTTCGATGCCGTCCATGACTGGCATGCGAACATCCATCAGCACCAGGTCGTAAGGGATGGACTCCAGCGATTTGATTACCTCTGAGCCATCGGCAACGGCATCGGCATGTAGCCCTAGTTTCTTCAAGATGCCCAAAGCCACTTCCTGATTCGTGATATTGTCCTCGGCCAACAATATCCGTGCATTCCCTCGCAGAATGGGCTGCACTCGTCCGCGAGAAACATCGAGACGCGGATCAAGCCCCTTCGCGCACTCAGAACCAGGCGTCTCGGACAAGGCTCTGGAGAGAAGTTCTTGAAGCTCTTTGTGGCGTATCGGCTTAGTTGCGCAACTGGCAAAACCAATCTTTTCCCATCGTTGATCATCATGCCGAACACCGAGAGAGGTCAGCATTACCAACTTCGTATCTGCAAAACGCGTATCCGCCTTCACTGCGCGTCCAACCGCTTCGCCGTCCATACCCGGCATTTGCATGTCAACAATGGCGATCGCGATTGGGTCGTTCTCTTCCAGTGCCTTATAAAGGGCCAGGAGCGCCCAAGGGCCGCCTTCGGCTTCCACCGGGCGCATTCCCCAAGACGAAGTCCGAGCAGTGAGAATTTCTCGGTTTGTGGCGTTGTCGTCCACAATCAGCACGCGTATGCCATTCAAGTTGGTGGGTGGGTTGTTTTCTTCCGCGGGTTGATTTCGCCGACCCAGGCGAACAGTGAACCAGAACTCCGATCCCGTGCCCTCCTTGCTTGTAACGCCCATCTCTCCGCCCATCATCTCGGCCAGTTGCTTGGAAATGGCTAAACCCAGCCCCGTACCTCCAAACTTCCGCGTTGTCGATGTTTCCACCTGGGTGAATTTGTCAAAAATGACTCCGATCTTATCTTCCGGAATACCAATGCCTGTATCGCGCACCGAAAAGCGCAGCAGGCAGTCGAATTCGCTGCCCTCCTCCAGATAGGTACGTACAACCACTTCGCCCTTTGCCGTAAACTTCACGGCGTTGCCCGCGAGATTGACGAGTATCTGTCGCAGTCGTCCCGGATCACCGCATAACAACGTTGGAGCTTTGCGATCGATGAGACAGAAAACCTCCAGCCCTTTTGCATGCGCCTGTATCGCCAGAGTGGCCGCAAGATCATCCAGCAGGCATTGCAAATCGAAATCTACTATCTCCAGATCGAGTTTTTTTGCCTCTATTTTCGAGAAATCCAAAATGTCGTTGATTAAAGTGAGCAGTGACTCTCCGCTGTCCCGAACGGATGCGGCATAGTGACGTTGCTCCGGCGTCAGATCCGTATCCAGCAACAGCCCCGTCATCCCTATAACCCCGTTCATAGGGGTGCGAATTTCATGGCTCATGTTGGCTAGAAATTCACTCTTTGCCTGGTTCGCCGCATCTGCTCTTTCGCGTCGTTTTTTTTCAGAAATCTCTTGGAACACAACTACCGCGCCGTTAGGCTCGCCCTCATGCATAATCGGCGTACTGGTGTAGGACACGGGAAAGCTCGTACCGTTTTTTCGCCAAAAAACTTCGCTATCGCAATGGTGAACACGACCGTCACGCAGCGCCTGATAAATGGGACAAGTCGCTGCCGGGTAAGCTGAACCGTCCGCATGCGAATGGTGGATCATTTGGTGTTGTGACTTTCCGATCAACTCTTCGGGGGTATAGCCGAGCAGCGACGAAGCAGAGGGATTCGCAAATGTAGTGAGGCCATCTTTGTCAATTCCGTATATGCCTTCTCCAGCGGCATCGAGTATAAGCCGATGCAGGTCATTTGTTTTCTGGGCTGCTTCCAACTCCAGTCGAAGCACAGCTTCTTGCAGAGTGGCGCTGTGTTTGCGAGCCTCTTCCAGATTGGCTTCGGCCAACTTGCGTTCATTGACGTCTTCGACAAGCGTAGTGAAGTGAAGTATGCGGCCCTGCGCATCGTGAAGAGCAGACACCGTTAGCCTTACCCAGGTGAGACTTCCGTCCTTGCGGATATAACGCTTCTCCCAACTAGGTAGGCGGATCGTATCGTGAACCATGATCCGGAAATTCCTATCGGTCTCGGCGATATCCTCTGGCAGCGTAATCTGGTGGATAGACATGCCAACGATCTCCTCCGGAGCGTAGCCGATGATCTCCCCGAAGCGCTCGTTACACCGCAGGAATTTCCCCTCAAAAGAGACATGAATAATCCCGATCGCAGCCTGCTCAAAGGTTGCACGATATTGATCTTCACTTTCCTGCAACGCATCTCTGGTCCGTCGCCCCTCGGTGATGTCTTCCGCAAGACCCACCACCCGGATCACTTGGCCGCTCTGGTCCCGAATCGGAAACGCACGATCACGAACCCATCTCTCCTTGCCCGCGATGGTAATCCTTAACTCAACATCTGTGCGCTCTCCCCTGAGTTGCCTCTCAATGACAAACTGAGCTAGTTTACGGTCGTCTGCATGGATGACCTCCATGAGCACATTGATGTCTTGATACACGGCTTCACACGGTAAGCCCCAAACCTCTTCGAATGCGGGACTGAGATACTGCATCTGCGTGCCGGCCCCATTCATGACCCAGAAGAGTTCCCGAATGTTTTGCGTCAATAACGTGAACGTCTCTTGGGTTTCCCTGAGCCTCTGCTCAATCTGCAAACGCTGCCCAAGACCGCGTGCAATTCCGGAAGCACCCACAACTTCTCCAGCTGAGTCCTTGATAGGAAAGATCGAGAACGAGACCTCAACACCAACTCCGTCCTTTCCTCGAAGGACTGTATCGTAAGCGCCTATAGAATTGCCGCTGCGAATCGTTTCAAATACTTGAGCCATCATCTTCTCGCGCTCGGGCATAGCTAGGACGGAAATACTCCGCCCGATGATTTCCTCGAAGGTGTACCCGAGCAGCGCCTCGGCACCCCGGTTCCAGCTATCGATGGTTCCGTCCAACTTCGTAGAGCTGATCGCGTCTTCCGAAGCTCCCACGATCGAGGCAAGCAGGGCGTGAGACTTTTCTGGTTCCATGCGCTCGATCCCCATTGTTTACATCTCCTCGTTGTTACGTGGGTCGTCTTTCTTTGTGGGCAAATGTCACAATCTCAAAAGGGATCGCTGTAGCGTCAGCTACTCTCGCCTTGCGTTGACCTAAAGACAGCGATAGTGCGTGCAAATCCCCGCACGCATTGGTACCAGATATTTTCAGGAACGCTGTTTTTATCTCATCGGCAGTTCTGTAGAGAAAATTCAGTTAGAGAACTCTGAGCGAGTTTTGGTAAGCGTTCGTGAGTACCCCACACCGAAGTGAGTGTCCCAAATTGAAAGCACCGAAAGCATCCGGCGAGCATCTATTTACGAGTAGAATTCCTATGAATCACACCAATCTTCTAAGCGAGCGCACGCCTGTCTTCAAAGAACCCACCTTCTTGATGTGTCCACCAAAGCTGTACGACGTGGATTACGTAATTAATCCCTGGATGGCAGGGAACGTACATCGCGCGTCACGCGAACAGGCTACAGTTCAGTGGGAAGGGCTGCACAAAGCATTGAAGAATATAGCTGAGGTGATGCTCGTTGAGCCTCAACCAGGTTGGCCTGACATGGTTTTTACGGCAAACGCCGGCTTAGTGAGAGGCGGAGTAGTGGCCATGAGCCGATTCTTCCATCCTGAACGGCAAGGTGAAGAATCCCATTTTCGCAAGTGGTTTGACGACTTAGGCTTCACCATCCGCGACCTACCCTCGGCAATTCCATTCGAGGGTGAGGGCGATGCTTTGTTTGAGGCGGAGGGCGCGCGCCTGTGGGCCGGCCACGGGGTGCGAACCTTCCAATCCAGCCACAGCCATCTTGCAGGTCTATGGGGAGTGGAGGTCATATCCCTGCGCTTGATCGACCCTCGGTTTTATCACCTCGACACGTGCTTTTGCCCATTGCGGGACGGATACCTTTTATACTTCCCCGCAGCTTTCGATGCAAACTCAAATGCCGAAATCGAACTCCGATATCCGAAAGAACGGCGCATTCCTGTCTCTGAAGCAGACGCATTGCGTTTCGCCTGCAATGCAATCAATGTTGGCCACTGGATTCTGTCGAACGAAGTCAGTAGCGATTTATCTCGCCAGTTGGAATCAAAGGGCTTTCAGGTTGTGCAAGTGCCACTAACGGAATTCCTGAAAGCTGGCGGCGCCGCCAAGTGCCTAGCATTGCGCTTGAGCGAGATGGATGCGACACACTCAGATTCCGGGAGGAATCTCCCAACCGCAACTGACGATTCACGATCAAGCAGTCACTAGCGATCACCAAGCCTTGACTCCAGAAACAAATAGCGCCGCTTCGAAGCGCGGCGCTATTTCTCTCAAATCATTTTTGAGCTCTAGTTGTCGTCATCATTTCCGTCCAACCGACGTAGCTCACTCTTCAACATCGCAAGAGTCTCTTCGCGTTGCGGACCATGAAGGCGTTCTTGCAACCGCTCCAAGGCCATGCGGATAATGTGGTAGTGATGGAGCGACGCCAGTTCCGGATCCTCACTCACATCGAGCCAGATACTGTGCAGAAGTTCGAGATCCTCGTTACGTAAGCGCGGCGTATGCGGACCAAGAAAGTATTCTTGAACCGTATGGTCGGGCGCATGAATTTCCAATGCCACATTCGGGCGTGGTTCCGGCAACCGTTCCCAGGCATCTCCTGTCAGTTTTCCCTGTTCATCCAGCGTCAGCCTGTTCGAGAGCCCGCAAACGATTCGCGCGGACTCCAATCGAGCTCCCGTCTGCAGAATGGCATCGAAAACGTTGGCCGAAGGAACAACCATCAGCGCAACGTGCTTACCCTGTTTCTCTGCCAGCTCAACAACCTTGGTAAACAACTCTTGCTCGTATGACTCAAACAACTCACCACTGTCATAACTCTCGTTGGCTCCGAAGGTATGCTCGCGATGGTAGATTCGGGCGGTCATGACAACAATATCCTGCTTCGTCGTGTCGGTGTTCTTAAGTAGGTCATTGAGGTAGTAAAGATTGCGCGGATCGCGAATCGCGACCAACACGTTGCCTGGCCGCACTTTCATTTCTTCGCGATCAACAAGCGGTTGTTCTGCAATGCGGAACTCCTCCCGCATCTCGTGGTGTTCACCACGCTGCCGATGTGTAATCTTTTCGGAAACAGTGAATACGGCGAACAGGACCACAGAGAAACTAACTCCGGCAATCGTCGCCAGCGGCTTGGTCACTAAGTTGATAAGCGCTGTAGCAAAGAGCAGTAAAGTAATCAGAGCTAATCCAATTGGAATCTCCAACGGGCCGATCTGGATGTTTCCCGGAACGCGGAAATCTCGTTTACCTGGAGCCTTGAAGCGAAGCACAAAAACCGCCAGCGATTTGAATGCGAAACTCCAGATAACACCAAAGGCATACAGAGCAGCCAGAAGATATACGTTACCTCGGCTCAAGACAATCGTGATGCATTGCAGAACCGCAATCAGATTAATGAGCCTGTGAGAGGTTCCATACGTGTTGTGTGGCTTCCGGAACCAGGGCGTGAGTACACCATCTTCGCTAATGCGATTGAGTACCCCATTTGCTCCAACGAGCGCCGTATTCACAGCACCCGAGAGGATCAATACACCGACCAGCACCACAAAGCCTTGGAAAATCAGCTTCAGGTTATAGGGGCCAGCCATGTACATGGCGAGTCCGCTAATCAGGTTCGCAAAGTATTCCGGACGCTTATGATCAGGGATGATCATCACGGCAAAGAATGACACCAGAGAAGTGAAGAACAGGCTGTAGAGAAAGATGACAGCACCAGCTTTCTCAAGGTTCTTCAGCTTCGGGTGCTCAAGCTCGCGATTCACTTGCGCCAGAGATTCTTCTCCGCTCATTGCCAGCACCGAGTGCCCAAAACCAACAAGCATCAGCACCCATGGCAGCATGACGAGTAGTGGCATATGCGCAAGCCAGCCCAGCGTGTCGCCATGTGAATACTCGTTGGCAACAATGATCGACTGATGCGTAGGTAGCGGCGGAAGGTGCCGCGTCTCCGGATGCACAATCAACGTAATGCAGCACCAAGCGATCAGTATCACCACCATCACAGTAGTGATCTGCATAATGCGCATGGCTTTTTCGCTGGACTCGTGCATTCCCTGAATGTTCTTCCACCAGAAATAGGCAGTCACCACAATGCCGAATGCGGCCGCGAAATAATTGCCATGTGTCCCAGACATGTCTACAGGATGCCCAAGCCGGGTGGATAAATCGGCGAGGAAACCCGCCAGATACTGTCCCGCAGAAACAGCGCTGATTGGTCCCGTGAGCACGTAGTCAAACAACAGAGCAGAGACCGAGAGCTTGGCCAGCGAACCGCCCATCGCCTCTTTCACAACGCGGTAAACGCCACCCCGCACAAACATGCTGCTCGACTCGATATAGAGAGAGCGCACCGCATAACTGAACAGCATGACCGCTAACACAAACCACGGCGCGCTTTTGCCAATCACGTTTTCAGCGTCGCCGCCCACATAGTAGGCCGAAGAGGCCAAGTCGCTGAGCACAATAGCGGCTGCCCGCCAAAAGGAAATGAAACTCAGCATCACCGTTGTGGCGACAAACACCTTGATAGCCGGGCGCTTGCCAAGGTTCGGCAGGGGGGAATTGAGGTTCTTAAACGTGTCCATATTTACCGGGGTGCCGTCCAGTTAGGCGCACAGGATACGGCTCTCTCTTAGTTGTTCAATTTTAGAGCTAATAAGGAATGATAACCTCTCCGATTCAAAATGAGTCTTAATTGCGCAGGAGCGCTCTCTCACTTACGCAGTCGCATCAGTGGAAGCCAGAAGTACTCGAGTTACGCGAGCGAAATACAAATTACTTGTCACTCTTGATTTGTAGAAGCGCCTCAGTAGCAGGGGGATGTAACCAGAGGCAGGTTAGATCACGTAAGCCGTTCCAATTGAATGATATCCGTCCTGCCTCGCGCTTGAGAACTACTATCCAGGCTTACCTAGAGGTTCCAAGCGCGGGCAGTCGAAGCTGCTACTTAAAGAATATGGCAGGCCTCTTCGAAATCAAGGCGTGGAGCGCGTGGCCGCAACGCTGCAGCATCGCCAAATCCAATGTTGCACAAAAAATTGGATTTGATGGTTCCCGGCACGAACTCCTCGTAGATCGCTTGACGCTCCACGTTGGCACCGAAGAACTCCTCGTCCACCTTGGCGTTATCAAAGCCTGACATCGGTCCACAATCCAAACCCAGCGCGCGAGCAGCCAGAATCAGGTATCCACCCTGCAGAGCACTGTTTCGCTTTGCTGTGGCGTCGGCCAGTTCCGCATTATTCGCGAACATCTCCCGAAACTGCGGAACGCTTGGCGCGAGCTTCGAAAGCTTTTCGTAGAAACGAAGGTCGTAAGCGACGATCACCGTCACTGGGGCGGACATTGTTTTGTCCACATTGCCCGGTGCAAGGCTCGGGCGAAGTCGTTCTTTCGCCTCTTTCGTTCGCAGAAACAAAAAGCGCGCCGGACTCGCATTTGCGCTGGTCGGGCCCCACTTCATGAGGTCATAAAGTTGGCGAATAGTGTCATCTGTTACTGGCATGTCGAGCCAGCCATTGTGTGTGCGTGCGGTACGAAATAGTGCGTCCAATGCTTCGTCTGTCAATTGTTTGTTCACGTTGCGCTTTCTCGGTAGTCTGTGGCTCCTTGACTTAGATGCAGAGACAAGCAACACGGATAGCAACGATCCTTGAGAGTTGAATATGTTTGCGCCACATCAGAGCTTTCCCATGTTTCCCTTCGGCAATGGCAGAGTGCGTGCTGATACAGAACTGCGGACTTTCGTCCCACGACGACCGGCAGTAAGGCCGACAGCGGGTCAAAAGTACCTTGACACTTCTGCGCGGCTGCCCATGGAGATTTTCATGACGCAGAACCTCGAGCACAGGCCACTGTATGCAAGCACTTTCCGCTGTATTGGCGCGGAATGCGAAGACTCATGTTGCCAAGGCATGGGGGTGTTGGTCGACAAGATAACCTATGACAAATATCAGAATCTTCCCGAAGGAAACATCCGCTCACTAGTCCAGATACACGTATCCCTTAACACGGTCGATGCAAGCGATACTCTTTACGCCAAAATCCAGCCCACTCCCGCGAACGACTGTCCTTTTCTCGCGACGGACCACCTCTGCGGTGTACAAAAAGAGTTCGGGCCGGAGTATCTCTCCGCGACATGTTCGATCTACCCACGTGTTTTAAACAGCGTGAATGGCGAGTTGGAAACCTCACTCTATCTCTCCTGTCCCGAAGCTGCGCGGCTCGTGCTGCTCAACCCGTACTCTACTCAGGCCGAGGGAAACGTTGCGTCGAGCCATTTCCGCACCGACCAGTTTTCCCGGATGGCAGGAAACCACGGGGCTTACCCCAAGCCATACTCTTACTTTGGCGAGATACAGGCTCTTGTGATCACATTGGTTCGGGATCGCACTCGTCCCATGTGGCACCGACTTTTTCTGCTGGGCACACTGTGCTGCGCTCTGGACGCGATCAAGACAGAAGAACAGGAGAAGATGGTTCCCGGAATCATCAAAGACTACTGGGAAATAATCTCAACTGGCGCACTGCGCAGCGAATTAGAGGGCCTACAAGCAAACCCAGCAACACAGGTCGATGTGGTATTGAGATTGATCGACCAGCGCATCCGCGCCGGAGAAAACCGCGAGCGTTTTCTGGAGTGCTGGCAGGATTTCCAAGAAGGTATCGGATATTCTCAGGAATCTGCACCGGCCAGCGACATTCAACATTTCGTCGAGGCGGAAGAAAAGTTCTGCCGTCCCTTCTTTGCACAGCACCCATTCATTCTCGAAAACTATCTACTCAACTATGTTTTCAGGAACCTGTTTCCGTTCGGTAGAGAGGCAAGTGCCCATCACGTTTCCCAGAGCATCCTGGGTGAATACATGCTAATGATCACCCAATTTACCTTGGTCAAGGGTCTGCTGATTGGCACGGCTGGTCGCTATCGAGAGAACTTCTCCACCGAGCATGTTGTGAAAGTCATCCAGTCGTTCTCGAAGTCGGTAGAACATAGTCCCGCGTTTCTGCAGGAAACAACCCAATTCGTCACAAGCCGAAATCTGGGCACGATCGCAGGGTTCGCGACTCTGCTTGCCTCCAGTGAAAAGACCGCAGTATTTGTCGAAGCAAAACACGTGGCAGAAGTCCTCCCCTTGGTCGCCGAATTGATTGCATAGAGCAACTGGATCGTACAACCCGGTATCTAGTTGGAGTAGCGCTGCATGTAATGGTGTAGCGTTACTCGACCGGGGTGAGACACAAACTCGCGGAGCTATTCTTGGCTCTTCGTGTCTGTCACTTGCCCAAAATTCAATAGCGTGACGAAGATAACGCCACCTGCGATGTTCCCCGCTGTGGCTGCGGCAAGCCATCTGCTGTATGTCGCAAAGCTCACATATCCGGAGAAAACCGCACTCAGAATCTCTCCGCTACTCGCGATGCAGTGCGCAAAGTGCCCCATGCCCACCACCACCGTAAGCGACCAGACCACGACGATTTGGCCAATTGTGAACGAACTTCCCGACACAATCCACGCCATCAAAGCGATGATCCACCCACCGATCACGCCGCTCCAGAACACATGCAACAACATTCCGGCAACTGCGGCCCGTCCCAGCGATACCAGTGCTTTTGTCACCTCTGGATTCAGCGCACCGGTCTTTATCGCCAGCGCCGCGAAAACAACGGCGCCAATCACATTAAACGTAAACACCAGCGTCCACAGCTTTGCGGTCTCAAGCAGGTGGCGTCTTTCGCTCAATACCAGCGCAACCGGATAGAGCGTGTTCTCCGTGAACAACTGCGCTCGCCCAATCACCACCGCGATAAAGCCCAGCGGATAGAACAGCATCGAAACGAATTGAGCCCAAGGTGAGTCTCCTAGAATGGCCGCTACGCTTGCCACGCCAATTCCCGTGAGCCCCATCCCCATCCCGCCTGCCAGCCCACTGAAAGCCAGAGCGCGGCCAGTTCGTTTGAGTTCCGCCCGCCCATTCTCTTCCACGCTGGTGTAGATCTCTGCCGCTGTCCGTCGCGTCGAGATTCCATTCATCGTTTCCGCAGGCTTGGGCTTTGGCGTAGTGCGTACCCGAGTTCGACGGGGTGGATTTGGCGGCGGATCCTGAATGGGGCCAGTCTTTGCCATGATCGCTTGGATGCTCCAGAACGCAAACTCAATCGGCGGTCAGCTCTGTATTCGGGTTATCATCGATCCCCGCGAGGTGGTGCCGTGCAGCTTTCCGAGTCAATCGGTCCAATCCTGAAGCAAAAAGCAGGACACGTTTGCTCTGTCTCTCCATCAGACTCCGTTTATGACGCCATTGCACAGATGGCCGAAAAACAGGTGGGAGCACTGTTGGTAACCTTCAACGAAAAGATCGTCGGCATTGTCTCTGAACGCGATTATGCGCGAAAGGTAATACTGAAGGGTCGCTCTTCCAAGGAGACGCCAGTCTCCGAAATCATGAGTTCGCCGGTCGTCACCGTCTCGCCAGAGCACTCCGTTGGCGAATGCATGGAGCTCATCACGGATCGACACATTCGCCACCTGCCGGTGTTGAACGGAGAGAAGATCATGGGTGTTATTTCCATCGGCGATCTCGTGAACTGGATTCTCTCCGCCCAACGCGAAACCATACGTCACCTGGAGGCCTACATCACGGGCACTCCAACGTAGATTTATCCAGCCGGTTGCGGCGCCAGCTTCTGCACTGGATCGGCGTCCGCACCCAGCCAATCCGGATGTTTCGCCGTTCCATCAAAATGCGACGTGGTTTTGAACAGTTCGTACTTACCGGTCATCGCCACCTCGCGAGTCTTGTTCAGCAGTGTAGCCAGTTGGTCGCGATCCATCGGCTTGAAAGATTTTGCTGCTTCGAATGCCTGGTCCAGAATTGGCTTCTTGTCTATTCCCGCAATCACAACCGACGTGGGCAAATTCAGCGCGTAATGCAAGCACTCGATTGCCTGCACACCTGAATTGCTCTTCAACACGATCCCCGTTCCTCCGCACATCGACTTCATGCCCAGCACTCCGATACCCTCGGAAACGGCCTGCGGTACCACCATCTGCGCAAAACTCCGGAAGTGTGCGTCCAACACATTCAGCGGCATCTGGACCGTATCAAAATGAAAGCCATTCTTGCGTGCGACCTCCAGCATGTAGAGATGTACTCGCGGATCCTTGTGCCCGGTGAATCCAATAAAGCGTATTTTCCCGGCCTTCTTCGCTGCCATCACTGCTTCCATCGCTCCGCCCTCGGCAAAGATGCGATCCGGATCATCAAAGCGCAATACTTCGTGGTGCTGTAACAGGTCCAGGTGATCGGTTTGCAAACGCTTCAGGGACTCATCGATCTGCGACGCGGCCAGTTCTTTCGTGCGCCCATCGATCTTCGTCATCAAGAAAACTTTGCTGCGATAGCCGCCTTGGGACAGAGCCTTCCCCATGCGCACTTCGCTCTGGCCGTCATGATAATCCCAGCAGTTATCCATGAAAGTAATGCCACGATCCACGGCCTCATGGAGCAGCCGAATCGACTCTTGCTCTGGCAACTTGGGGTCCGCAAAGTGTGAGCCTCCCAGTCCGATTGCAGAAACCTCTACGCCGGTGCTGCCCAGCTTGCGATATAGCATTTCGCCCCGAAGAGTCCCCGGCGAAGTGCCTATTGGAATTTTTGAAATGCCTGAAGTGGTGTCTGCGCCTGTCTGTGCTGGCGCTCCGTCTTTCGCTGTTTCAGCTCGCAACCGGATGGCTTGCGCCACTCCGGTCAGTGCAACTCCCGCAACAAAATCTCGGCGTTTCATGTTTTCTGTGATGCGCCACGCCAAACGGGGGGTGCACTCTGCCGGATCAGGAAAGCAGCTGAAGAACTTCGGAAAGTCTCTGCCTTACCTCGCGAAGCTTTTCTTTTCCATTCCCGTCATTCCCTGGAGCCATAAAAGTGAGCGAAGCCTGTGTTTCCACCCCCGCCTCACTCGACGCAACTTCAATCGTGCTCAAAACCGGGTTGGGCACCTGGTTCTGTGAACGATTCAGCCGCAACTCTTCCCTCAGTTTTTCGCGTGCTCCGGCAATCGTGAAACCGTCTTCGTAAAGCAGCTTGCGGATCTGCATTACGTATTCCACGTCCTTGCGACGATACATCCGCTGCCCCGTGCTGCTCTTGGTCGGTTTCAGTTGTGAGAATTCCGTTTCCCAGAAGCGCAGCACGTATGTCGGCAACGATGCCAACTCGCTTACTTCGCCAATACGAAAATAAAGCTTCTCCGGAATGACCACTTCCGTTTGAGCCTTGGCGTGTTTGCGTTTTGCAGTTGGCATTGCCAGCACCACTTTCACTACTTTTCTTGTAACACGTGTGCAGGGCTGCTTCAACGCACCGCACACAAATGAAAAAGTCTCCGCAGGCTGCGCGGAGACTTAACAGTGGTAAAAACGAGGTCTAGCCTGCCTCGCAAGTTTCGGAACCATGCACATAAGCCCCGTCGCGCTTGATCGAAACCTTCTCCCTTGAAGGCTTGCCGCACAGATCTGTATTCAATGCCTACATCTTGCATGCAATCAAGTGCTAGTCCAAGATTTTGTGGCGAGTTGCTCTATTTGTCAATCACTTTTCTTTTTTTCTCTTGACGAATATCCAGCGCATAGTCGGTTCGACAAACCATCTCAGTTGCGCCGTGCTTCCTGTCGACAAATTGAGTTCGCTCAAACGGCTCCTTGCCATGCGATGAACACTAGCCCATCTCGAAGCGACCGCATTCATCGCGCCCCAAGCAGAATGCTAAAATATAAGGTTCCGTACACAAAGTTTTCGGACTTGGGGCGCTTCAGCCCAATTCCTCTGAGAGGCAATTTGTTATGTCGAAGTTGATGGCGGCCGTTGTAAAGAGCGAGCCGAAAGCGGGCGTTGAGATCCGCGAAGTCCCTATCCCTACCGTTGGTCCTTCCGATGTGCTAGTGAAAGTAAAAGTAGCCTCCATCTGCGGCACTGATCTTCACATTTACAACTGGGATCCATGGGCTCAAGGACGCATCGCACCTCCTCTTATCCCCGGCCATGAGTTCTGCGGACACGTTGCCGCCGTCGGCAGCGACGTCACCAGCGTAAAAGAAGGCGATTTCGTCTCCGCAGAAATGCACGTAGCTTGCGGCAAGTGCCTCCAGTGCCGCACCGGCCAGGCCCACATCTGCCAAAGCGTGAAGATCATCGGAATCGACCAGAACGGAGCCTTCGCCGACTACGTTGTCATTCCCGAATCGAACATTTGGAAACTCGATCCCGCAATTCCCATCGAGTACGCCTCCATCCTCGACCCTCTCGGCAACGCCGTACATACCGCGCTCTCCGGCGACCTCGCAGCCAAAACCGTAGCCATTACCGGATGCGGTCCCATCGGCCTGTTCGCCATCGCCGTCGCCCGCGCCTGCGGAGCCGCTCAAGTCATCGCTCTCGAAGTCAACGAATATCGCCGCAACATCGCTCAACAGATGAAGGCCGATCTCGTACTCGATCCCGCCACACAGGATGTCCGCACCATCGTCCGCGACCACACCAACGGATACGGCGTCGACGTAGTGCTCGAAATGGCTGGCCACAAGGACGCCGTCAAACTCGGCTTCGACATTCTGCGCACCGGTGGCCGCATCAGTCTCCTCGGAATTCCTTCGCGCCCTCTCGAACTCGATCTCGCACGCGACATCATCTTCAAAGGCGCAACTGTCCTCGGAATCAACGGACGCAAGATGTTCGAAACCTGGTATCAGATGACCGCGCTGCTCAAGGCTGGAAAACTCGACCTGCATCCCGTCATCACCAACCGTCTGCCCATCTCTGACTTCAGCAAAGGTATGGACCTGCTGAACTCCGGCAAAGCCTCAAAAATTCTGCTCTACACCGATGGCGTCGACAGCGCCTCGTAGTGCGCGAATAGATTCTTCGGATAAAACTATCTCTGCCTCCAAGTTCGCGTCGAATTCGGCGTGAACTTTGGAGGTGGTGCCTTCAGCCTCCGCGGATCAACCGACTCTCAGCCTGAAACGCCGCTCCAAATCCTGCAAAAGTCGCCGAGCATTCAACGCGCCCTCAGGAGATTCCTCATGCTTGAGAAACGCATAAACGTCACCTCCTTTGGCAGCCGCTATCACGCGATCTTCGAGTTCGTTGAGTACGACTTCCGAGTATCCAGACTTTCTGAATCGGTAGTATGCGAAGCTAGCGGTGATCACCTCCGGCACTTGCAACTCATCGCTTTCCGCAATACATAGAGCTACGTCATGCTCACGCATGAGATTGAAAACGCCGTCGGTGAACCAACTCTCATTTCGAAACTCAATCGCCGCCCGCGTGTTCTGAGGAATACATTCCAGAAACGCTTGCAACCGTCCTTCATCCTTCTTCGTAAACGGAGGAAGCTGAAACAGTATTGGCCCCAGTTTGCCACGAGCAGCCAGCGGCTGAATTGATTCGCAAAAACTAGCGACTTCGGCACCTACATCCTTGAGACGCTTGATATGCGTGATTCTCTGATGAGCTTTGACAGCGAAGCAGAATCCTTCCGGAGTAGCCGCAGCCCAGTTCTCCAGCGTCTTCGCCGCCGGACGAGTGCGGAACGTGTAGTTCACTTCGACACAGTTGAGTTGGTTCGCGTAAAAGTTCAGAAACTTGGACGCGGGCGTTTTCAGCGGATAAAATTCGGGCTTCCACGACGAGTAAGCCCATCCCGAAGTGCCAATGTGTACTCTGCTCATTCTCCACCCTCAACACTGAAAACAATCCGGTTAGATGCTGCCTAGTGAGGCGATGAAGAATGATATTGATCCCAAGTCTTTATCCCGTATCCACAAGCGTTTTAGAATGGAGTCTCAATGACAACGACTCGCATCAATCCGCTCTCCTTCCTCTCGGATGAACTAAACGCTCTGAAGCAGAAGGGCACGTATTTCAAACTGCGTGTGTTTGACGATGAGCAAGCCCACGTCTGTCGTGTCGACGGACACAAGGTCATCAATCTCGCGTCGAACAACTACCTCGGACTCACCACGCACCCCAAGCTTCGCGAAGCCGCCCTGGAAGCCACCCGCAAGTACGGAGTAGGCTCTGGAGCCGTGCGCACCATCGCCGGAACCATGAAGCTTCACATGGAACTGGAAGAGAAAATCGCGCGCTTCAAAGGTGTCGAAGCCTGCGTCGTATTTCAATCCGGCTTCACCGCCAACGCCGGAACCGTGTCATCGTTCCTCGGCAAAGAAGACTTCATCATCAGCGATGAACTGAACCACGCATCCATCATCGACGGATGCCGCCTCTCTCGCGCAAAGATCCTCGTATTCCGCCACAAGGACGTCGCTCACGCCGAAGAGCAACTCGCCAGTGTTGCCAACCTTCCCGGCAAGAAACTTCTCATCACCGACGGCGTCTTCTCCATGGACGGCGACATCGGCCCGCTACCCGGACTCTGCGATGCTGCCGAAAAGCACGGAGCCATCATGATGGTCGACGACGCGCATTCCTCCGGCGTTCTCGGACGCAACGGGCGCGGCACCATCGATCACTTCGGAGTACACGGCCGCGTCGATATCCAGGTAGGCACGCTCTCCAAGGCCATCGGTTCGCTCGGCGGTTACGTCTGCGGCACGCGAGACTTCATCGAATACCTCTACCACCGCGCCCGCCCATTCCTCTTCTCCACCTCGCATCCGCCTTCGGTCGCCGCCAGTTGTATCGCTGCGTTCGATGTCCTGGAGAACGAGCCCGAACTGATCGAGCACCTCTGGTCCAACACTCGCTTCTTCAAGAAGGAACTTGGTCTGCTCGGCTTCGACATCGGAGGCGTCACCACTCCGGCCAGCGAAACGCCCATCACCCCGATCATCATCGGCGATGGACGAGCCACCATGGACTTCAGCAAAGCGATCTTCGAAGAAGGCGTCATGGGCACCGGCATCGCGTTCCCAACCGTCCCCGAAGGCAAGGCACGCGTGCGCACCATCGTGACCGCCACCCACACCGAATCCGAACTCACCCAGGCTCTCGAAGTCCTCGGACGTGTCGGCAAACGTATGGGATTGATCAGCTAGCGCCGACTGTTATTCTGAGCGGTACATTCTTAGCGGTACAATGGGCAGCAGAGTTGCTGCCCATTTTTTTGTCTGTTGGAGTTTGCATGAGGCTCGTTCGCCTGCTCGCCATTATTCCCTTGCTCTGCCTCACCGCTCTCGCCCAACAGGGCACCCAGCAATACGCAAATCTCGGCGAATGCAAACTTCAAAGTGGGCAATCGATTCTCGACTGCCGCATCGGCTATCGCACATTCGGCACCCCCGCACCCGACGGTTCGAATGTAATCCTCGTCCCGACTTGGTTCACCGGAAACTCTGAAGACCTAGCACGCTGGACCATCGGCCCCGGACGAGCCTACGACCCTACAAAGTGGGCCATCATCGCTGTCGATGCACTCGGCGACGGAGTTTCCTCGTCACCATCCAACAGTAAGCTTCAGCCTCGCATGCAATTCCCGCAGTTCACCATGCAAGATCTGGTTGAGACGCAATACCGTTTGCTGACCGAGACACTCCACTTCAAACACATCAATTCCGTCTCAGCGATCTCCATGGGAGGCATGCAGACGTTCCAATGGGCGTTCTCCCACCCGGAGTTCATGGACATTGCGATCCCCATCGTCGGCTCGCCTCGTCTCACGTCCTTCGACCTAATCCTCTGTCGTGCCGAGATGAACGGCATCATTCAAGACCGCCAGTGGAATGACGGAAACTACGAAGGCCATCCGAGTTTCCGCACGACTGCCGACATCCACACGCTCCTCCTCACCACGCCCGGCCACCTTGTGCAAAGTACCTCGGCGGCTTCTGCTCTTGAGGTAATTGAGAAGGCTGAGAACGAAGATCACTTCGACGGCAACGATCGCATTCGGCAATTGCAGGCAATGATGAGCCAAGACGTCGCTCCCGGAAAGACTCTCGCGGAAGCGGCCAAGTCCCTGCGGGTCCGCATGGTAATCGTCACCAGCGCCCAGGATCACATGGTCAATCCAACCTCAGCCACAGACTTCGCCAAAGCCGCGGGCGTGCCATTGCTGGTCCTCACAAGCGATTGCGGACACTTAGCCAACGGATGTGAATCCGACCGAGTCCAGACTTTCGTGGATTCCGCTTTAAAAGGTGAGCACAAATAGAACTGGGCCGCTATTCCTTCGCGAGTTCAGCCAGCAGTTCTTTTCCGAACATCTCTCCGCGCTTTGGACCCATGCCTTTGATTTCCAACAATTCACGCATTGTGCGTGGTTTTGCCCGCGCAATCTCCAGCAAAGTGGCGTCCTGCAGAACGCAATAAGCTGGCCAGCGGTTCTTGCGAGCTAAATCAAGCCTCAGAGTCCGCAGCCTTTCAAATCGCGCTTCCACTGCTCTCCCGTGGAGTGTCCCGACCTTGCCACCTGCAATCTCTTTGGCCGACACAACTTTCGCCCGCGAGGCGCGCTCCCTGCTCTTCGCTGGCACGTCCCGCAGTATCGTCGCGCCAATCCTCGACACCCTCTCTTCGGACGAGAGTTGCACCCGGCGACCTTGCGCTTGCTCTTTCTCCCCATGCAGCAGTTGGAGAATCTGCTTCCCAAACTTGTCGATAATTTTGTTGTGCACTTCGAAGTCATCGCGCAATTCTTCAATCGACTTCGGCGGACTATCAATCAGCCTCCGCAACAAATTGTCCGGCATGTATTGAAAGAACATGGTCCCCAGAGCGCGCACAACATCGCGCCGAAGCTCCTTCAGGCGAGCCAACCGCGCATCTTCGACTCCGAGCACCACCGGACCAACCGCACGCCCCACACGCACCGCAGGCGCGTCCCGCAACACGCCGCGAGAAGCCGTGCTCTCAGCGATAGCTGCCGCAGCCTTGCCCGTCATCTTCAATCTCGGCTTGCCAGCGCTGCAAACGTCGCAGGTGCAATCGACCGGAATCTTGGCTTCGCCAAAATACTCCAGAATCTGCCGCCGACGGCAACGCTCCCACCGGGCATAATTCTGCATCGCGTCCAGTTGCTTCTTGCCTCGCTTCTGCAACACAGCGATGTCTTTGGCTGTCAACTGATTGTTGGTCTCGCCGATTTTGTCGATGAAGAATTTCTGAGTCAAAACATCAGCCACCGCGAAGTACAGAATGCACTCCGCCGGTAGCCCGTCGCGACCAGCGCGCCCGGCCTCCTGGTAATAGGCTTCCAGACTCCCCGGCAGATTGTAGTGAATCACCCACCGCAAATTCGGTTTATTGATGCCCATCCCGAAAGCATTGGTAGCTACAACAATCGCATCGTCGTAATCAATAAACCGACTCTGATTGCTCCCGCGCGCGTCCTGATCCATGCCTGCGTGATAGGCCACCACGGCCCTTCCCCGAAACTTGCTCCCAAGTAGCGACGTAACTTCGTCCACTTGCTTGCGCGTCGAGCAGTAAACGATGCCGCCAGCCTTCTGATGCTGCAGGTAGTCGATCAGCTCTTCTTGTTTATTCTTCGCCTTGGCAAACACAATGCACTGATAGCTGAGGTTCGTGCGGTCAAATCCGGTGACATGAATCGCCGGATCCTTCAATTCCAGATTGCGCACAATATCCTTGCGCACTTCCGGAGTCGCCGTAGCCGTCAGCGCAATCGTTAACGGGTTTCCGAGTTGCTTGCGCACTTCGCCGATCCGCAAATATTCCGGACGGAAATCATGTCCCCATTGGCTAATGCAGTGCGCCTCGTCAATCGCCAGCAACGAAAGCTTCCGCTGCGTGATGATCGACATAAACCCCGGCGCAGAGAACCGTTCCGGCGCAACATACATCAGCCCGCGAAATCCGCCGCGCAATCGTCCCATCACTTCGCGCTGTTCGTCCCAAGTCTGACCGCTGCAAAGCATCATCGCCGGAATCCGCAGCGCACGCAGTTGCCGCACCTGGTCGGTCATCAATGAAATCAAAGGGGAAATAATTAGCGTAAGTCCGCGCAACGACACCGCTGGCAATTGAAAGCAAAGGCTCTTACCCGCGCCCGTCGGCATAACGACGAGTGTGTCGCGCCCCGCGAGCACGTCGTTCACAATTTCGCGCTGCTCCAGACGAAAAGTCTCAAGTCCGAAAATCGTCTTCAGAATGGAATCGACATCACTCATGGCTGGAAATTCAACTGTAACAGCAAACAAGCTCTTTAGCGCTGCAGCGAACGCCGCAATTCCGCCAGCGACTGTTGCGTGCTCTTATGAAGAATGAACAAGCCGCCCATGCGATTCCACTCGTTTTGATATTTTGCCCAATCGTCAATCAGCACATCACCGGGCTTGCCATGGCGATACTTTTCACTGGAACGGCAGGTAATCATCTTTAGCGACGGAAAGTGCTTACGTCCCCATCGCAGCTTCTGGCTCACCGATTCTTTGAATCGCGGAACACCCGTCAGAATCACCGGTTCAAAGCCAAGCTCGCGTACGCCCTGCACCAGCTCGTCCGCGTCCGGAAGTTTCGGCATCCTGAAGAAGAAGTCTGGGCACTGTCCGATCATCCCCCAAAGTCTCGAATTTTCCTCTGGGGAGTTAGCGTCATGAGGAAGCTTGCCACAGACGCGCATAGCCTTGGTGTCAAAGTCGGCGAGAACGCCGTCGCAATCCAGAAAAACCTGCACGTCGCGCTCCGAGACTCTCCATGCGGAGTGAATGGTACAAAAAGACGTGCGGGCGCCTAGGCGTGTCCAGCCGGTAAGCCTTTACAACTCGCTGAACACAACCTTACCGCCCACAATCGTCGCCTTGACCTTGCCGTAAAACTGCATTCCGTCATAGGGACAGTTACGGGAACGCGACCGTGTCTTCACCACATCGTAGGTCCATCGCTTTTTCGGATCGAAGATTGTAACGTCTCCCACTGACCCCACGGCCAACGTACCTCTGCCTTTCAGTCCAACAATCTTCGCCGGATTCGTGGACAGCAACTCCACCACACGCGTCAGCGAAATCTTGCCTGTGTGTTGCAGTTCCGTAATCGTCGCCGCCAGTGCGATCTCCAACCCCGTGATGCCGAACGCCGCCTTGTCGAATTCCACTTCTTTTTCAAACAGAGCATGCGGAGCATGATCCGTAGCGATAGCGTCGATCGTTCCGTCTATCAGCGCAGCCAGCAATGCTTCGCGATCCGCAGCCGAACGCAGCGGAGGATTCATCTTGTAACGAGTGTCGTAGCTCGCGCAGCTTTCTTCGGTAAACAGAAAGTGATGCGGCGTAACCTCCGCAGTCACCTGCACCTGCGAAGCGCGTCCGAGTCTCACCATTTCCAGCGACTTCGCTGTGGAGATATGCGCCACGTGTAAGCGTCCGCCCTCTTGACTAGAGAGTCGAATGTCTCGCTCGACCATCTGCCATTCCGATGCTGCAGGCTGACCGCGCAATCCCAGTTTGAACGACGTAGCTCCTTCGTTCATCGGATTGCCGTGCGAAATCTTCGTATCTTCCGCGTGCTGAATTACCGTAAGCCCAACCTTAGCGGCCATTGCCAGCGCTTCGCGCATGATGTGGTCGTCCAAAATCGGCTTCCCATCATCACTCAACGCCACCGCTCCGGCTTCCTTCAGTTCGCGATAATCGCTAAGCTTTTCTCCCAGGCTGCCTAAGGTCGCCGCCGCGATAGGGAACACATTCACCACCGCCCCGCGTTCCTCGTCCTGCATCCATCGAGTGACTGCCGGAGAGTCATTGATCGGACGCGTATTCGGCATCGCGCAGACGGATGTAAAACCACCCGCCGCTGCCGCCGCCGTTCCGGTTGCAATGCTTTCCTTGTGAGTCTGTCCCGGTTCGCGTAAGTGCACGTGAAGATCGATGAATCCCGGCGCGACAATCAAGCCTTTGACGTTCAACGTCTCATCTGCCGCAACTGTGCTCTGCCCTGGTTCTGCAATTTCTTCTACCCGGCCATCGCGAAGCACAACATCGGCCAGCCCGTCGAACCCTTGCGCGGGATCGATCAGGTGTCCGCCCTTTAGCAGAATCGTGCTCATCGCTTTCCTCCCAACACCGTCGCCAGGATTGCCATGCGCACCTTTACGCCGTTCAATACCTGTTCCAACACCACGGACTGATCGCAATCCGCAACTTCGTCTGTCATTTCCATTCCGCGGATCATCGGGCCCGGATGCATCACAATCGCGTCCTTTTTCGCCAGCTTCAACTTGGCCGGGGTCAGCTGATAACGCCGGACATACTCCTCCACGTTGATCTGCATTCCCGAGAGCCGCTCCTGCTGCACGCGAAGCATCATCACGACATCTGCATTGCGAATCGCCTCATCCATGTCGCGCACAATCTCGACGCCTGGAGTCAGTTCGCGAGCCGTTTCGGGCAGCAGCACATCCGGCCCGCAGAACACCACTCGCGCTCCCAACTTGCTAAACAGGTGTGCGTCACTGCGCGCTACGCGGCTATGGAAGATGTCGCCAATCGTGACGATCTTCAACCCTTTGAGACTTTTCTTGTGATTCAGAATCGTAAACGCGTCCAGCAGCGCCTGCGAAGGATGCGCATGCATCCCATCTCCAGCGTTAATGATCGGAATATCGATCAGTCGCTGCAGCAGCACCGGCGCGCCAGAACTCGGATGCCGCATCACGATAGCATCCACAATCGATTGAAGCGTCCGCCCCGTGTCCTTCAACGACTCGCCCTTTTCAATGCTGGCGGTGGTCGCATGAATGACAACAGTCGAGGCACCCAGAGACTTGGCTGCGATTTCAAAACTGGTACGGGTGCGGGTTGAATTTTCGTAAAAAAGAAGAGCGATGCGGCGGCCACGAAGAGTAAGGCGGGGCCGCGCCGGATTCATACGCTTAGCCAGAGCTAGTATTTCGAGGATCTGCCTAGAATCCAGCGGCTCGATCCCGAGCAGCGACCGGGGCTTGGCTTTCATGTCTTCCTTCGCTTAGCCTTCCGCTTCCGGTACGCGCTCAACCAACAGCACCTTTTCCATCTGGTCTGTCTCGGTGAGTTTCACTTCGATAATTTCCTCGTCGCTAGTCTGCACACGCCGACCCACGAAGCTCGCCTCGATCGGCAACTCGCGATGTCCACGGTCAATCAAGGTCAGCAGCTTTACGCTGCGAGGACGACCTTGATCAAACAACGCATCCAGTGCGGCGCGAACCGTGCGCCCCGTGTAGAGTACGTCGTCGCAAATTACAACGTCTTTGCCGGTAATATTGAAGCCGATTGGGCGAGGTTCCACCACAGGCTTCGGACCTACCGTTGAAAGATCGTCGCGATAAAGCGTGATATCCAGCGAGCCTACTGGCACCGGAGCTTTTTCAATCCGCTCAATGTGCCGTCCAAGGCGCTCAGCAATTGGAATGCCCCGGCGACGAATGCCGATGAGTCCGAGGGTTCCAATCCCATTGTTCTTTTCAACGATTTCGTGCGCCAGGCGAACCAGTGTGCGCTCGATTTCGGAGGCAGACATAAGCTGCCCTTTTTCACGAAGATGAGGAGGCCGAGAGATGACGTTCATGACTGCCTGATGATACGCGCCTTCACGAGGGTCGGGCAAGGACTCGCAAACAGCTTATAGTTCTTTGTGACCTGTCTCGCGACCAAACATCGCCGCCCCTAAAGCACCGCCAAGCGCGCTGAACAGCAGGAAAAATACCGCCGCCACCGCAAGGAAGAACAGAACCATCATGACCAATCCGTGATCTGATGCAATATAGCTCCGAAACTGCTCCATCGCCTGCCGAACTTCCGGGTCGGCAGCAGAAGCCATCGCTTCCTCCAGCTTGTCCCGGAAAGCGGCTCGTAATTCCGTGCGCGCGCTTGCCGCAAACAGTCCGAATGAACTCAGCAGAGCTCGCAGACCAAATCCCCATCCGCCAGCCAGCAATCCCATTTTCGCGCCCATCCACGGAGTAACCGTGTGATACCCCGACCTGCGGCGATAGAGCGTAACCGCCAGCCCACCGGAAGCGAACATGCACAACATAGCCAATGGAACAATCGGGATCGACGTACCAACTGCGGCCAGCAATCCCGCCACCAGCGCCGAGCCGATAGCTGCGCGCCGAATGAGTTTATTTCCGGGTTCCGAGGAAAGATTCTCTGGAGCTACGTTCGCAGTAGGTCTGCGCTCCGTCACCATGGGTTCTGCCGGAGGTTGTAAATCCTCAGGAGTTCCCGGCGGAAGGGGCTCCGTCGCGGGCGCCGTTGGGGGGCGCACCGGAACTTTTATTTGCGGCGTCTGGCAGTTCGGGCAGAATGGACGCCCGTCCTCCACCATCCCTCCGCATTGATTACAAGTGTGCTCCACAGAACAAAAGTTAACAGTCCGGTTGCTCGGACGCAAATGACACGTCGGTTACGAACGACCGCCCTACGCAAATCAGCAACAAGGAATCCAACTCTACGACGGCTGTTTACCGCCGAAATCGTCGTCGTTTTTCGTTCCGCCCAGGCGCAAATAAACTAATCCGAATTCCGTTCCCTTACCGTTCGGCTTTACCGATACTACGTGTTGATTCCCTTCCGTTCCCACTTTCAAACTGATCTCGTCGGAACTCTTTCCCTGCTTGCCACAGGCCACCGGGCTGTCCAAGCCGCGCTCACTTCCGATTTCTACATCCTGACCCTTGCCTCTGCACTCCAGAACGCTGCCGTAGTTTCCAAGCTTTGCGCGGTAAAAAGCCAACACCTTCTCCGGCGCGTCATCCGAAGTAAACTCCAGCGCTACGACTTTTACCTTCAGGAATGGGGTGCTCACATTCACATGGGCATGGCCGTTGTCGTCTCCCGTCTTTTTCTTCTCCTGAGCCCCAGGATAGAGCGGCATCCCCGTATCGTTTGCGGTGGTTGCGGTATCCACGTGTACGCTTGCGCCCGGAGCCTCGATGCTCACCTTCTGGTCGTCTCCGCTACCCTGCTTGCTAATCTTGCATCCTGCCACGGCCAGTAGCGCACCGCAGACCCCCACCACACACATTGTTCGCAACATCTTCGTTCTCATAACGTCCTCGTCTGCCCTTACGAGGGCTGCTTGCCGTCGTAATTATCGTTCCTATTATTCCCAACTAAGCCACGACACATCGTCGCACTCGCGGCGACATGCAGAGTAATACGAAAACCGGTGTTCGAAGGTTCCGTGGATCGTCAATGCAGAATTTGAATCAACAACCATGCGTTCAATCCAGCGATCAGCGCCGCAACGCCCCAGGCAAGCACCTTCAGCCAGAGCGGATTCACGAATTCTCCCATAAGTTTCCGGTCGCCCGTGAACATCACCAGCGGAACCACGGCAAAGCTCAATTGCATACTGAGCACAACCTGGCTAAAGATCAGGAGCCGTGCCGTACCGCTCTCGCCTGCAATTGCCGTTACCGCAACAGCCGGGATGATCGCCACCAGTCGGGTAATCAGACGCCGAATCCATGGCTTGGCCCGAAGATGGATGAAGCCCTCCATCACGATCTGTCCTGCCAGTGTCCCCGTCAGCGTGGAATTCTGCCCGCTGGCGAGCAATGCCAGCGCAAAAATCCCGCTCGCCCCCGTCACTCCCAGCAGCCCCGACATCAGTTTGTAAGCGTCCTGAATCTCTGCGACCTCATGCTTGCCCGACCGATAAAACGTAGCGGCAGCCACAATCAAGATTGCTGCGTTCACCAGCAGAGCAATCGTCAGCGCGACCGCTGAATCGATATTGCAATAGCGCAGCGCCTCGCGCCGTCCCTCGGGAGTTCTCGCATAATCCCGCGTCTGCACAATCGCCGAGTGTAGATACAGATTGTGCGGCATCACCGTCGCGCCCAGAATTCCGATTGCGATATAGAGCATCATCGGATCATGCAAGATCGCTGCATCGGGAACGAACATCGACTTGAATGCCAACCCATATTCCGGCTTCGAAAACAGAATTTCCAGCCCGAAACACACGCCAATCGTTGCCGTCAGCGTTACGACAATGGCTTCGATATAACGAAATCCGCGATTTTCCAATAACAACAGCAGCAATACATCAAAGCCGGTAATAATCACGCCGAGTACGAGCGGGATATGGAAGAGCAACTCCAGCGCAATCGCCGAACCGATCACCTCGGCCAGATCGCAGGCCGCAATCGCCACTTCCGCCAACAACCAGAGCACGAACGCCGTTCTAGCTCCAAAGCGTTCCCTGCAAGCCTGCGCCAAGTCTCGTCCCGTCACCACACCTAGCTTGATGGCAAGGCTTTGCAGCAGAATTGCCAGCAAATTCGACAGCACAATGACATAAAGCAGGCTGTAGTTATAGCGCGACCCCGCCGCCAGATCCGTAGCCCAGTTCCCCGGATCCATGTAGCCCACCGCAATCAGAAATCCCGGCCCGGCAAATGCCAGCAGCTTGCGCATTACACCGCCCTGCAGCGGTAGAGGCACGCGCGAACGCACTTCCGGCAATGCCGGAGGAGCCGTCTCTGCTCGCCACTGATGCCCCCCAAAACTCATCCTGACCTGTCCGACTTCCGTACCAGCTCGCATATTGTTACGATGCAGCTGAATTCAGTTTCGACCAAGGCTATCAGAAACGTTCCAAGATTCAAGGCTGCGCTGGCTTTAAGCTTTCCATACCAGCTCATTGACTTACCCCTCCGTAACCTCATACCCTTTTCCGTTGGAGACGTCATGAAAGTTCTCGTGCTGGGCGGCGGTGGCCGCGAACACGCGTTGGTTTGGAAACTGAAGCAATCACCCAGGGTCGAGCAGATTTTCTGTGCTCCCGGCAATGCTGGCATTGCGCAGGACGCAACCTGCCTTCCTTGCGATCTAGCCCGCTTGGATTCAATCATTGAAGCGACCATTAAGGCCAGCCCTGATCTCGTCGTAGTCGGCCCTGAGGTGCCCCTGATGCTCGGCACCGTCGATGAACTACGCCGTCGCGGCATCCCTGTCTTTGGCCCCACCCAGGCGGCTGCTCAATTGGAATCGAGCAAGAGCTTTTCCAAGGCCTTCATGACCCGTCACCGTATCCCAACTCCGCTCTATGTTCAGATTCACTCGGAGTCTGAGATCAAGGGTGCTCTCTCAAACTTCAGCGCTCCCATCGTGGTCAAAGCCGACGGCCTTGCCGCTGGTAAAGGCGTAATCATCGCCGCCACCAAGGAGGAAGCAGCCCAAGCCGCGAGTGCCATGCTGCAGGGTTCCCTCGGAGACGCCGGGCACCACGTCCTGTTCGAGGAGTTCCTCGAAGGTGAAGAGATCAGCTTCCTGGTCATAAGTGACGGAGAGCGAGTCGCTCCTCTTGTTGCAGCTCAGGATCACAAGCGCATCGGCGATGGCGACACGGGCCCCAACACCGGAGGCATGGGAGCCTACTCCACCTCTGGCCTTATCGACGACAACATGCGCGAATGGCTCCTTCGCCACATCGCCCGCCCCGTCATCGCAGGCATGACAGAGGAAGGCAATCCCTACACTGGAATCCTTTATTGCGGACTGATGATGACCGCCAAAGGCCCGCAGGTACTTGAGTTCAATTGCCGCTTCGGTGATCCCGAAACTCAGCCAATCCTCATGCGCCTGGACAGTGACCTTCTCGAAGCCTTCGAGGCCAGCATCGAGGGACGCATCAGTGACGGAATATTCAAGTGGAGCCCTGACCCAAGTGTCTGCGTCGTCATGGCCGCCGGTGGATACCCCGGCCCCGTGCAATCCGGCAAAGCCATCACTGGCTTGGAGCGCGCCAATGCACTCGACGGAGTGAAAGTGTTCCACGCCGGAACCAGCCTCACCGATGGCGAGATCACAACCTCCGGCGGACGCGTTCTCGGAATCACCGCCCGCGCCACCAGCCTGGAAGCAGCAGTTGCCCGTGCCTACGAGGCTGTAAACTGCATAACATTTGAAGGAATGCAGTACCGCAGCGACATCGCTCATCGCCGTCTAAAGCATTAAGCAGATCGGATAGGAAAAGTTATGGAAAGAAACCCGCAAGTCTCCATCATCATGGGCAGCGACAGTGACCTCGAGATCATGAACGAGGCTGCCAAAGCCCTCGACCTCTTCGATGTCCCTTACGAAATCGACATCAGCTCCGCGCATCGTTCTCCAGCCCGTACCGGAGAGTTCAGCCGGCAGGCGGCCTCGCGCGGAATCCGCGTCATCATCGCGGGCGCGGGTGGTGCGGCCCACCTCGCCGGAGTCATTGCAGCCGAAACCATCCTCCCGGTCATTGCGGTCCCCATCGCGGCAACATCCTTGGGTGGGCTCGACGCTTTGCTGTCGATGGTGCAAATGCCCGCAGGAATTCCCGTGGCCACTGTCGCCATCGGCAAACCTGGCGCGACCAACGCCGGAATCCTCGCAACCCAGATCCTCGCAACCGGGAACTCGGAACTGACCAAAAAGCTTCTCGCATACAAGGAGAAGCTAGCTCACGGTGTCGAAGAAAAATCGCGCAAGCTTCGCGAGAGCCGCGCCAGCAAGTAGCTCCCTAGAAGTTTTCTCTTCTACGATGAAAGCCCCGTGTCTGCCTGCTACTCAGCAGACACGGGGCTTTCGCTTGTTACTTCTCTTTGCTTACCCTGAGATCGTCGCCATGCTCTTAATCTCCAGCGATATCTTCGGCGGATGCGTAAGCGTGTTGTGAATCAAGCAGCGTTTCACCGCTTCTTCAACGCCTTTGACATGCTCCTCGCTCAACCCCACGGCCACTTCCACCTCGATCTTGAAGTTATCCATCCGTGCCGGAGTTGTCGCCTTGTCGGCTGTGACCCGAACCTTGGTTCCCTTTACCGATAACTGTTTTCGTTTCAAATACTCTGCTGCATAGAATCCTGCACACGATCCCAGTGAAGCCAACATCAACTCCGGAGGAGTCATTCCCTCGTCAAAGCCGCCGTTTTCCTCCGGCTGATCGCTCACAACCGAATGTCCCCGAGGCTTTATCTCAAACTGCACCGCACCCAAATGCTCTACCGTTACTTCCAGCATCGCTTTTCCCTCCGCAATCTTCACGCGGGTCGCGCGCCTGCCAACAGAACCTGGTCCAGCCCTTCCCGAACCGCCTGCCGCGCCCGGTGCAGTCTGCTCTTCATTGCCGGAACCGTAATTCCCAGCTTCCTGGCCACATCCTCGCCACTAACATCCTCAACATCGCGCATCAAGTAAACCTCACGCGCATCCTCTGGAAGCTCCCCAATCACCCGCCCGAGAATATCTTTCATCTCGCGTCTTGCCAGCTCCACATCCACGGCCTCGCCTGCGGAGGCCAATTCCATCCCTGCGTCTTCCATCTCCGAGAGTTGCAGCAGAGGAACCATCGCCTCCCGCTCTCGCAGTTGCCAGCACAACCTTCGAGCGATCTGCCCCAGCCATGCACTGAAAGCCACGGATTCCCGCAACTGCCCCAAACTGCGAAATGCCTTCAATAGAGCTTCCATCAACACGTCTTCCGCGTCCGCCTGATTGCCGCAAACCCGCAGCATCTGCCGATACACAGCGTCTTTATGCTCGTTTACTAGCTCTTCGAAGTTCATTTGTCCAAACATTGGGACATTTTAAGTGCCCTATACGCCATGAGGATTCCCAATTCCCGCCGTCCGCGCCTGATTCCAAGGCATTTTTCCCAGCAGAATCCCCATCATGCAGATGTCGGTTGCTCCCGCAAACGTCAATCCAGCCCCCACAAACATCGCCAACCAGATTGCTCCGTGAACGCCCGCTACTTCCAGCACCGTCCAGAGCAAAACCATCAACCCGGCCCCCAACCTCACCTGTCTTTCCAAAGACCAGCGGGTCTTCGCCGAAGTCACCAATTCAAGCCCCTCGTGCCTCCAGGCGTCCGTACCTCCTTCGAGTACCCGAACACCGGAATTCTCACCCAACCATCCTGCGACAATTGCCGCCCGGCTCCCAGCCTTGCATACCAGCACGACCCCATCTTCAAGCCGCAAATCCTTGCGACGTCCTTCGAACTGATCCATTGGAATGTTTACGGTGCAAGGAATGTGCCCACTACCGTACTCTGAAGTCGTGCGAACGTCGACCAACTGCATGCGCTCGCCTCGCCTCATCTCATCCTTCAACGCTGCCGCCGTCACTGTCGAGCTCATATTCTCCTCATACATAGGAGGAGCCCTCTTCGGCGAAAAAGGATTCAAGATTTGAGTTGTTCGGCAACAACAGCCTAGGAGATTCCAGCCTGGTTCACTTTCGCGCTGTACTTACGATCACTCACGAGAATATGTTTCTGCAGCCAGTCGCGCATGAAGTAGAGCACGTCAATCGGTATTGAATTGGGGTTCGCGCTGTACTCCGCATAGTAGTACTCCACTTTGGCCATCAGTTCCTGATGTTCGGCGATATGCTGGTCCAGCCCTTCGTACCCGGCCCGGCGCATCGCCGTCTCTTCTGCAACAAAATGTCTGCGAGTATAGTTGGCCAACTCCTGCAATATCCCGATGACTACAAAACGACCACGCTTTTCAGACATGGCGTCATTGAGTTCGTTCAGAAGTGAGAACAGTTTCTTGTGATCGTTGTCAAAGCGGGTCACGGAGACTGAATGCTCCTGCTTCCACTCAAATAGCGGCATGATGAGAACCTCGTGAGAATTATTTTGTATTCGGTAAAACTGCCCCAGAAGTTGTTAGTGGCTTTTAGTCGTGTCCTGAGCCTTGTTGGCCCAACGGAAGGAAATATTGCGTCCCTTTGATCGGTTCGCTCACGCGTCGCAGCAGGATTTGCAAATCCTCGCTGCGCTCAACAAAATCTATCTCTGCGGTATTGACCACCAGAAGATCGCTAGCCGAATAATGAAAGAAGAAGTGTTCGTACGCCTTGACGACCTCTTCCATGTACTCGTCGCTGATCGCCCGCTCATTGGAGACATTTTTTCGGCGAAGTCGCTTCCGAAGCACGTCCATCGGAGCCTGAAGATAGATAACCAGATCAGGGGTAGGTAGCTCGGCCCGCAGAAACTTGTAGTAGCGATCATAAACACTGAGTTCTTCATCGCTCAGGTTCAGATTCGCGAACAACTTATCCTTCTCGAAAACGTAGTCGGTGACCACAATCTTTTGCGCATTGCGCGTAGCCGCCAGCGGGCGAAGCTGTTCAAAACGTTGAATCAGAAAAGCAAACTGGGCTTGGAACGCAGCACCGGGCTCTCCATCGTAAAACGCTGAAAGAAATGGGTTTTTCTCGGGCTCCTGCAGGAGCTGCCCATGGAGTTGCTCCGCCAAATAGCGCGACAAAGTGCTCTTGCCGACGCGAATCGGCCCTTCTACTGCGATATAACGCGACGGTTCGAAAAAACTAGCCATAGGGGGAAGGCCTTAAATCCGAATCCTGTTCTCGAATTCGAAGAATAGCGCGGGGCGCGTACCGGGAGCAACAGGCTTCTACAGAATGCACGTCTCCGGGGACAGCCGAAGCAATATAGAATCATCTCGATGATTGGATATTTTGCGGGAGCTTTGGCGGCGGGTGCCGCTACATTTGCCGGAATGCACACCATGGTCCCATGGTCGCAACTCTATGGCGAAAACTTCAACGGCATAACAAATGGTGCAAAGGTCCTCGCGCTCACCTATGACGACGGACCCAACGACCTGTGGACGATGAAACTGCTGGAAGTGCTCGACAAGCACCAAGTCCAGGCTACTTTCTTCATGGTCGGGAAATACGTGAAAGAGCGTCCTGATCTGGCGCGGGCGGTTTCCGAAGCCGGGCACGCGATTGGGAACCACACTTTCACCCATCCGAATCTGATTTTCGCGAATGACGCCAAGCTCCGGCAAGAGCTGGAAGACACTTCCAAGGCCATCAAGGACGCAACCGGCGAGCCTCCATTTCTATTTCGCCCCCCTTTCGGAGGACGCAGGCCCGGAACTTTCAAAGTGGTCGAAGAGCTGAAGATGTTCCCCGTGATGTGGCGTGTAACCTGCTTTGACTGGGCAGCGAAGTCTCACGAAGAGATTCTCAAACACGCCCGTCGGCAGATTTCCGGAGGAGAAATCGTCCTATTGCATGATGGCGGACATCTCCAAATGGGAGCCGATCGTAGCCACACCGTGCGAGCTACCGACGAGTTGATCCGCGAGTACAAAGACAAAGGCTTTCTGTTCACCACCGTCACCGAGATGATGCAGATGCGTCCCGGCGTGGAAATGCCCTTTGGTGTGCGAGCAAAGTAGCCGCAACCGCGACGAGTGCAGAGACTGCGAGTCTCTCCTCGTCAGTTGCCTCTGTTCTGCCCCAGCGACTACAATCAGCCGGGCCATTCCACAGTCCACTCGCGCCCATTTCATTCGGCGCACAGGCGGCATCCGCCCTGCGGAGCCACACTGGAGGATTCCATGAGCATCACGACCGGCGATTTTCGCCAACGCGTCACCGTGCACACTCTCTCTGAAAAGAAACGTAAGCACGAACCCATCGTCTCCATCACGGCCTACGATTACCCTACCGCCCGCCTCGCCGATGAAGCCGGAGTAGATTTCATCCTCGTCGGCGATTCCCTGGCACAGGTTGTGCTCGGCTACGACAGCACCCTCCCCGTCACCGTGGATGAAATGCTGCATCATACCCGCGCCGTCCGCCGAGCCGTGCACCATTCACTGCTGGTAGTCGACATGCCCTTCGGTTCCTATCACACTGGAACCCACGTGGCTCTTGAGAACGCCACACGCTTCGTCAAGGAAGCCGGAGCCGAAGCAGTAAAAATCGAAGGTGGAACCTCGCGCGTTCCCCTCATCCAGCGCATGATCGACGCCGAAATTCCCGTCGTCGGACACATCGGACTCACCCCCCAATCCGTACACCGCATGGGCGGATACAAGGTGCAGGGAAAAACCGCAAATGCCGTCGATGCTCTCATCCGCGACGCTGTCGCCCTCGACGAGGCTGGTGTCTCCGCGCTCGTCCTCGAAGGCATTCCCCGCGAAGTAGCCACCCGCATCACCGCCGAGATCGCAACGCCCACCATTGGCATCGGAGCCGGTCCAGATTGCGATGGCCAGATCCTTGTCTTCCACGATCTCGCCGGGCTCACCTTCCATACGCCTGCCAAGTTCGTGCGGCGTTATTGCAATGCCGGAGAGTTGATCACCGAAGCCCTCCAGTCCTACCGTGACGACGTCCGCAGCCGAGCGTTTCCTGCCGACGCCGAGTCCTACCATCTTCCCCGCGAAGCCCAGAGCGCGCTCGGTGAACCCGACGTAGCCCCGACTGCTCGCCAGAAATAAGCGAATCCATGAAAGCCCTGATCACCACCGTATTCCTCTGCGCCGCGACCATTGTAAGCACAGTCGGCGTAGCATCCGCCCAAACTCCAGCTTCGGCCAGCAAGCCTGCCACCCACAAAGCTGCCGCCATCGCCACCCGAACCGAGTGCACCAAATCCATCGGGCTCTGCGTTGCCGTTCCGCCTTCGTGGCAGCGTCTTGGCGACATCTTCGACGATCTCGGATTCGTCGTTGCCGAGCCTCACGCCGGAATCGATTCCGCCACCTGGCCGCAGCTCACGGTTGCCGCCATCGATGTACCGGCGCAGAAGAACGGTGCCGCGCAGTCCCTCGATTCCCTCGTCGACATCGTTCTCACCCCTGACGGATCTTTCACTTCGGCCGAAACCTTGCAGCGCACGCGCCTTCTGCTCAACGGTTCCGAAGCCGAAATCCTTCGCGTTCAACTACACGACACCGCCCATCAAGCGGATTCCAACGAAGCCATTGCTCTAATCTCTGGCGACGACGGACTCGTCTACTCGATCGCTTTACGCTGCGCTCCGCAGGATTTCCCTCGCCTCGAGCCAGTCTTCCAAAAAGCCGCTCATAGCTGGCATATCAAAAAGGACGCCGCCGTAGCCGCGCCTAAATCCACCCCTAAGCAGGATTCAGAAAAGAAATGAGAATTGTCCGCGACATCCGTGAAATGCAAACCGCCAGCCGCGCCGCGAGAGTGCAGGGATTAACCATCGGCTTCGTTCCCACCATGGGAGCCTTGCATGAGGGCCATCTTTCTCTCGTGCGCCAAGCCCGCACCCATGCCGATCTGGCCGTTATATCGATATTTGTAAATCCATTGCAGTTCGGTCCCAGCGAAGATTTCAGCCAGTACCCTCGCACTCTCGAAGCCGACTGCGCCCGACTCGAAGCCGAAGGCGTCGAGATCGTCTTCGCTCCCACTCCCGAGCAGATGTACCCCAACGGAGCTACAACCGTGGTCCACGTCGAGGGACTCAGCGACAAACTCGATGGCGGCTCTCGTCCCGGACACTTCCGCGGCGTAACCACCGTCGTAGCCAAGCTCTTCCATATCGTCCAGCCAGACTGCGCCGTCTTCGGTCAAAAAGATGCCGCGCAGGTTGCCGTTCTTCGCCGCATGGTCCGCGACCTGAACATGGACGTGGAATTGATCGTAGCCCCCATCGTCCGCGAGGCGGATGGCCTAGCGCTCTCCTCGCGCAACGCCTACCTCACCCCGCAGCAGCGTCAACAAGCCCTGATTCTCCATCGCACACTGCAGCAAGTCGAAGCCTCCTCCGACTCAGGCAAAACCAGTTCGGAGGAGCTGCGCTCTACCGCTCTTTCCACTCTCGCGTCCGAGCCCGCAGCTAAACTCGACTACTTCGAGATCATCGATCCCGACACTCTGGCCCCCGTCGCCGAAACCACAAACGGCGCTCTGGCCGCCGTCGCCGCGTCCTTTGGAACCACGCGCCTCATCGACAATCTCCTGCTTCCCAAGCGATAACCCCTCCCCGTTGACTCTCGGCATTCCGAGAGTCAACGGGAACAATGCTAAAATTCGCTACTTATGCGGCACTCGGGCGGTTGTAGCTCCTTCAGGACGATAGCGCTAACTTGGACCATGCTCTTGCTCTGTACTTTGTCTGCCTTCGCCGCCGAGCACAAAGAGCTAGCGAAGCGGGTAGACGCAATCCTTGCTCGTCCAGAAGTCGCTCGCGGCTTTTGGGGCGTAGAAATCGAGGATCAGGACACCGGCCGGGTCATCTACTCCCACGACGCCGACCGACTTTTCACCCCGGCATCCAATACCAAGCTATTTACCACCGCTGCGACTCTGGCATTGATCGGTCCTGACTACCGCATTCAAACCACCGCCGAGTCAGCGACCCTTCCCGACAAATACGGGCGGCTCAGCGGAGACCTCGTATTAATCGGACGCGGAGATCCCAACCTCAGCGGACGCACGCTCCCCTACAACCTCAAAACCGAACGTCCTCTTTCCCCATCCCACGTGCTCGAAGAAATTGCCGATCAAGTCGTAGCTCACGGAGTCAAGGTAATCGACGGTGATATCGTCGCCGACGACAGCTTCTTCGTCTACGAGCGTTACGGTGAGGGATGGTCGCAAGACGACCTCGTCTGGGAATGGGGTGCCCCCGTTTCCGCCCTCACCATCAACGACAACGTGGTCTACGTAAACATCCTTCCCGCCGAGCAGGTCGGAGACCGCGCTTTCGTGACGATTGCTCCCTTCGCGGAGTACTACCACATCCAGAATCACGTACTCACCAGTCCCGCCGGAACCGGCCCCCGCAAAGTTTTCATCCAGCGACAGCCCGGCTCCAATCAGCTAGAGATCTGGGGCAACATTCCGCAAAACGATCCCGGTGCCGGAGAAGCATTGGCCATCGAGGAGCCAGCCGAATTCTGCGCCCGACTCTTCTGGGAGTTGCTCGCCAAACGCGGCGTCATCATGTACGGACACACCCGCGCGCACCACACCGCCATGGCCAGCCTCGGAACCATCAGCGTCACCACCAACGCCCCCATGGGAGGCGGCGGAGACGCCCAGCTTCGAACTCCAAGTCCCGTCATATTGGGAGCCCATGATTCTCTCCCCCTCGGCATCGATATACGCGTCATCAACAAAGTGAGCCAAAACCTTCACGCCGAAATGATGCTTCGCCTCCTCGGACGCGAAAAAGGCACCAGCGGCTCAGTTGCCGGAGGCCTGGAGGTCTTGCGCGGATTCCTCGCCCAGGCCGATGTGCGCCCCGAGGAGTACGCCTTCTACGACGGCTCCGGACTATCGCGCCAGAACCTCGTCTCTCCCCACGCCGTCGTCAAGTTGCTGCGTTACTCGGCCAAGCAACCATGGGGCCCCGAGTTCATGGCCAGCCTGCCCGTCGGAGGAGTGGACGGAACCTTGGCCTCGCGATTCAAAACCCTCCCCGCAGCCGCCCTCGTGCGAGCCAAAACCGGATCGCTCGACCACGTAAACACCCTCGCCGGATATCTGACAACTGCCAAGGGTGAGCATCTTGTATTCTCAATCATGGGCAACAACCACACTCTCGCCAACAAGAAGGCAACCGACATTCTCGACGAGATCGTGCGGGAAGCCAAGCAAATCAAGGACTAACCGTCCACCCCGCACCGAGACAGTGTCTTCGTTGCAATCTCAAGTTTGACTCTGGAGAAACGTATGCTGCAGATTCGCAAAGCTCAACGCGAAGACGTTGGGACAATCCTGAACCTCATCCGAGGATTGGCCGAGTATGAGCACGCAACGCAGGCCGCAGAAGCCACCGAAGAGGACCTGTTGCGAGACGGCTTCGGCGACTCTCCAATCTTCCACTGCGTCATTGCCGAGTGGGACGCGACCCCCGTTGGCTTCGCCCTCTATTTCTACAACTACTCCACCTGGAAAGGCCGTCCCGGAATCTTTCTCGAAGACCTCTTCGTCTGGCCCGAGTATCGCGGCAAAGGCATCGGAAAAGCCCTATTGCTGCACGTCGGACGCATCGCAGTCTCCGAAAAATGCGGACGTTATGAATGGCAGGTGCTCGACTGGAACACCCCTTCAATCAATTTCTACGAAGCCCTGGGCGCCAAACGAATGAAAGAGTGGCTCCCCATGCGAGTCGAAGGAACCGCCCTTCTGGAGTTAGCCAAGAAAAGCTAGCGTCCACGATTGCAATATCTCTGGAACTCCACTTGGTTTTGATATAGATTTCACGTCGTCTTAGCTGCTGTACGGCGAAGGCTAGGAATGGATGGATATGCGTGAAATTAAGTGCAGGAAACCAGCGCCCGGCTCAATTCTGTTCTACTTCAGTGATAACACAGTAGTACAAGTGGTCTTTAAAACAACTACGCCCGATAACAGTACAACTTATGAGCTGGCTGAAATAGTTGCGGGACGATTTGTGGAAACGCTCCCACCCGGACGATGGGAAGGTGTGATTGACGGCGAAGGTAACATATTGAGCCGCTGCATATTTTGAATTTTCACATGAAAGAAGCATGAAACAAAGAAGGTTGAACAGGACTGTTCCTGGAGCTTCCATGTGACTTGGCGTAAAGTACTTCCGTGAAGACTGCTATCTTAGCCCTGCTGCTGGTATTCATAAGCGCCGCTGCGCAGGAACAGCCGACCATAAGCTTGGTCACTTTGGTAGCAATGCCCGAACGATACCACGGCAAGCCAGTTGTCGTTTCCGGCTTTATGTATTTGCAACGCGAACACAACGCGCTTTACATAGGCAAATCTGATTTTCAACACGGTGCATTAAAGAACGCTGTCTATCTGCAAATCACAAATGACCTCTTCGAACACGTATACCGACTCAACGGGTGCTACGTAGTCGTGAGCGGCACGTTTGACGGGAAGAACACTGGACATTTAGGACTGTTCAGCGGTGAACTTACGATGACAAAAGTCTCTCCAGCTTCCACCTTTATCGTACCGAAAAACGAAAGGGACAACGCTGACCCACCAGCATGCAAATAGCTGTTCAACCATAGACCTAGCTCACAATTTGACTACCCAAAGCCGAATTGCGGCTTTTTCGCTATCAGTGCTGCCCTCTAGCCGACTCAAACCCCTGCGATTCCGCGTGCAAATGAGAATCAAGCAACACATACGCCTGCAAAGGCCGCAACCGCTGGTCCGGATACCGAAATCGCACGTCGGTAAAATGCACCAGATCGCCCGAAGCCGGATTGGTCAAGTGTTCGGATTCAACAATCGGAAACCGTGCCCACTCGATATATGCGCGCCCCAGAGCCGTGTTCCGCGCCGCCACCGTCGCTTCGGAAGCTTCCGGCTTGAAATAACTCTGAGCCCGATTACCCGGATCGACCTCCGGCCGCAGCGAATCGACTTTCACCGAAATAAACGCGTTCGGAGTCTCCGCCACGCCAGCCCATTGAAACGGATTCACCATATACGGAAACGCCGCCACGCGACTTGCCGATTGCCCCTGAAACTCAAATGCATTCAGAGCCGCAATTGCCCGCCGATGTTCAAAATCGCGCACTCCCCAAAGCCCAACTATAAACAGCAACGCGAAAATCGAGGCACCGCGCCCGCGAGGCCCCACCTGACGCGATCCAATCTCTTGCCCGACCAACCCGAATAGCCACGGCAACACCAGCGCCGCAATCAGCACGGCAAGAATCAGCGGTTCGATAATGTAAACGATGTCCCACGCATACCACTGCCGCACGAATGGATAAAACGGACGCACCCCATAGTTGTTCGTAAAATCCAGCAGAATATGCGATAGCCCCGCAATACACGCGAACAGATACAACAGTCCCCATCGCCGCTTCGGTGCCGGAGGCCCCATCCGCCGCCTCTGCCAAAGCGTATCCATCGCCCACACCAGACCAACGACAATCGCCGCAATCACCGGAATCCCAATAAACGTATGGGTAATCCCGCGATGCTGAATAAACCCCGTGGCCGACCCTTTCAGATAGGCGACAACGTCAATGTCAGCAGCTTCGGCTGCAATGGTCATAGTGACTGTGGCAAGCGCGGTCTTGCGATTAAAACCCGCTCGCGCAAGGGTGGCTCCGATGAGGAAGTGCGTGACTGGCTCCATGGCGTGGAGTCCAGATTTGCAAGGATTGCCCTGAATGTCAAAGGGGATCGGCAGATTGCAACGCAGATATCGGCTGCCGCCACTCCGCTTCCCGTGGAATCAGCAGCGTCAGCGCACTCGGAATAATCGAAATATCCGTCGGCGGAGGCCCCAACAACTCCCCATCCGCCTGTACGCGAAGTTCCGCCGCATTTGCATCCGGCGCAGAACATCGGACCGACTTCGCATAAACAAACGAGAGGTCCGCGTCCGGCTTGTCCAGTTCGTCATATGGAGCGATTCCGGCGAGTGCCTGGAGCGAGTAGCGCAGCATATGCGCCCGACTCGAATTCCTGAGCAACACCAGCCGCAAATCAGTAGAAAGCAGAGAACTCCCCGGCCTCCAGTGCCGCAGCGGTCCGCCAAACGACCGAACGCGCATTGCCACCAGTTCAAGCGCTGTCGTGTGAATGACTTCGTTATCCCCGGTAGTAATCTCCACTGGAAACGGAACAAACGCATGCCGAAACAGCAACCTGGCCCCTTGCGAGTAGTAAGCCAGATACCCGCCCCGCTGCTTGGCCCTCGCATTCGCCCGATAAATCAGCTCCGCGTGAACCCCCACTCCCGCCGCCACGGTAAAGAACCGCGAACGCCCCGCCGACACAATCTTTCCCAGGGAAATCCTGTGCGGCTTGAACTCCAGAGCCTTTTCCGCCGCCCGCTCCGGACGCCCTTCCAGTCCAAGATCGTGAGCCAATACATTCCCCGTTCCCATCGGGATCACGCCCATGATCGCCGAACTTTCGGCCACACCCTGCAATACCTCAAAAACCGTGCCGTCCCCGCCGCAGGCGAATACCGCATCGCACCCCGCGCTGATTGCCGCACGAGCCTGCACTCCCGCCGAACCTCGTTCGCGCGTCGGTTCCACCAAAGCCTCAACTCCGGCCTTGCGAAACAGTTCCGCAATCCTGCGCATGGTAGCCACACGAGACTCCTGGTGTGAGCCAGAGACAGGGTTGAAAAGTAGCAGTGCTTTTTGGAAAGCGGGCATCGGGGTGGGTCAGAAACCTCTCGGACAGGTGCCCTCGACGGGTGGCCTCTCGATGGGAGTATATCTCACGACCCTGAGCGGAGTGTTACAGCCCGAATACAGCTAGTCATTACCAGTTTCAGTCGATCAGAACCCCATGGCCGAAGCCGCAAGCCCCGGAAAGCCCGCGCCCTGCATCGGTTTCGGAGTGCTGTCCAGTTCGTCCGAATCCCTCTGATGTTCGTCAAATCGGCGCAACGCCTCCAACAATACCGACTGAGTGCTGTGCGTGATCGTGCGTGGACACTCCACCCGCTCGAAGTCGATCACAAACGCGCCTTCCGTCCAGCCCACCACGCGATAAACCGCTTCTTCCCCGACAAGGCTTCCCATCGACGCATGCACAAGCTGCCCATCATGGAATTGCAACTCGCACCGTTCCCCGTCCTGAGTAAGAGTCAGACTGCAGGTCTTGCGACCAATATCCAAAGTCTGCAGCAAATCGACCACGGACATCTGGGACAGTGTTCCACGAACGCTGCTGGAATCAGACGCCGCCCGCGTAACTTTTCCAAGGGAAATACGGTTCAGCACCCGCGTGATGCGCGTAGTCGCCTCTTCCAGAAAGAAAGGCTTCTCAATAAACTCTTCCACCAGATGGCTGGAGCCAGCCAGCGGACCGGCAATATCGGCACGCGAGCCCAGCATTATGACTGCCGCTTCCGGGAAATTGATTCTGAGCTTTGTCAGCAATTCCAACCCGCTCTGCACCGGCATCCGGTAATCGGCAATGATCAAGTCCGGAGTCTGCTTCTCCGCCCAGCGAAGCGCATCCAGTGCGCTCGCGCATGCCTGTACCGAAGCCAGTGGCGAGAGTGCTTGGAGCAATAGTTCGCGGATCACGGGATTATCATCTACCAGCAGAACGTGGGTACCTTGATTCATCGCTTCGACTTCCGTTTCGTCAGATTCAGAGCTCCTGCTCCTCGGCCGGGCGTCGATACTCCCCGCTCTTGCCGCCGCTTTTGCGCTCCAATTGTATATATCGGATCACGATGCCCTTATCTAAAGCCTTGCACATGTCATAAACCGTAAGGGCCGCAATCGAGACCGCCGTAAGGGCCTCCATCTCCACCCCTGTCCCGGCTGTTGTCGAGGCTTTGGAGCACAGAATAACGCCATCTTCGCACAGCGAATACGAGATATCCACGAAACTCAGGGCCACCGGATGACACATAGGTATCAAGTCCCAAGTGCGTTTAGCCGCCTGTATCCCGGCAATCCGGGCAACCTCGAAGGGGTTACCCTTCGGATTGTCCGCCAAAGCCGCAAGAACCTCCGCGCTCATCACAACCCGCGCGCTTGCCTCCGCAGTTCTCACCGTCGACGACTTTCCTGAAACATCCACCATCGTCGCCCGTCCGGCAGAATCATAATGAGAGAGCTTCGTGGGCTCCGTAGAGCCCTTAGATTTACTGTCCATAGTGGGGATTGTAAGGGATTTTCCTTTGAACTCTAAAGCGTGAAGATTTGTTACTACCGCCATCAACCTGACCTTAAGCACTTCTCCCAGAGGCCCGCATCTGCGAGAATTAAGGATGTGAACAACGAAAAACTGCAGGTAGCTGTGGTGGGCGTCGGCTCATTTGGACGCAACCATGCTCGCGTTTACAAAGAACTAGCCGATCAGGGCATAGAACTCGCGGCCATAGTCGATGCAGATTTCGCCCGAGCCCAAGCCGTAGCAGCCGAGTTCGGAGGCCAGGGATTCGGCTCCGTAAGTGACATGCTCGTCGCGTGCCCGTCTGTAAAGGCCATGAGCGTTGCCGTACCCACCGTCGCTCACCTGGCAACCGCCCGCGAACTCATGGAGCGTGGCGTCGACGTACTCATCGAGAAGCCTCTGGCGTTCTCCCTGGCCGAGGCCGACGCGCTGATCGCCATAGCAAAACAGCATGGCCGAGTCGCCCAAGTGGGTCATCTCGAAAGGTTTAACCCCGCCGTCAGAGCAACATGGGCTCTCCTCACCCGTCCTATGTTCTTCGAGGTCCACCGCCTCAGCGTGTTTACCCCGCGCTCGTTGGATGTCGATGTCGTGCTCGACCTGATGATTCACGACTTAGATATTGTTCTCAAAATGGCAAAGTCCCCCGTGCGCGAATTGCGTGCCGTCGGACTCCCCGTACTTACCGGCAAAGTGGACATCGCCAGCGTCCGCATCGAGTTCGAGAGTGGCTGCATTGCGAACTTCACCGCCAGCCGTATCAGCACCGAACGCGTGCGCAAGCTGAGATTCTTCCAGCCCGCGCAGTACGTCTCTCTGGACTACTCTCGCCGCGACGTCTTCTCCCTCTCCGTCAAGCCGACCGAAAGCGGAGTGCCCGAAATTGCTCCTTACAAGCCGCAGGTAAGTACCGAAGAGCCGCTCCGGGCCGAGCTAAGCAGCTTCCTGCGATCCGTACGCGAACGTGGAACACCCGAAGTTACGTTGGAAGACGGACGAGCCGCACTTGCGCTTGCCATCGACATCCAACAGCAAATGGTCGAGCACCAGAAGCGTGCGCATCTCGACGAAATAGCCGCCGCCATGCGAGGAGGCAAGGGTTAGCAGGAAGGGCTATTCACGATTAGCCAGATTTGATGCCCATGCAAATGAGAAAATCAGGGTACGTAAAATTGAAACGCAGTGCGTGACACTCGGAATACAAATCAGGACGAGCGATGAGCACAAGCATGCCGGGAAGTCGTATCTCCGGCCGCCAGTTGCCACATCCAACAGATAGTAAGGGGTACCGAGATCGAATCCGAGAGCAATAACCAGGTAGCACCTCCGCCAAACCCCGCCCCGCCGGAAGTTGATCCTCCGCGTCGAGCGCGTGTTCGTATGTTTGAGGAGATAGAGAATCCCGAGTTCGTGCCACATATGTTGGCGCAGCTTGAGGATGAACTCGCGCGTTCACGAAAGCGCGAGGCTTTCTGGATCTCGGTTATTGTCCACATCGTTCTCATATTGGTGGTCATTTTTTCTCCGCAACTCCTGCCCAACTGGGCCCAGCCACACCTTTTGCGCGCTGAAGACTTGGCCCGAGCCAAGGAGCCGACTTTCTTGGCCTTACCGTCCGATCTGCAGAAACCGCCAGCAAAGGTTCAAACCGACAAGCTAAGCGATAAGAACCGCATCGCCCAAACGCCGCATCCGCAGATCGACAAGAAGACACTCGAAGCTCTACGCGCCGCCCGTGGAAACCAGATGCCTCCGGGACCGCGCTCCCAGATGCCGCAGGCCACTCCCCAGCAGCAGCCCCCTGCAAACTCGCAATCGGCAACGAACAACTACCAGCAGCCGAGATATCAGCCGCAGGAACAGCCGCAGCCAACGCCGAATCCTTTCCGCACTCCCGGAACAGCCGGTGACATCATCGCCCAAGCTACTCGAAATGCCCGCATGGGTGCCGGTGGAGGTGGCGTCGGAGCTGGCTACGGATCAGGACCAGCGGACCGCAACGCTGCCCTCGGACCGTTCGACGTGCTCAGCGATACGCAAGGCGTGGACTTCGGTCCCTACCTGTCGCGTATCTTGCAGTCCATCAAAATGAACTGGTACAACCTGATTCCCGAGGAAGCACGTGCCCCTCTGCTGAAGCACGGCAAGGTGGCCATCCGTTTCCTGATTACCCCCAGCGGCAAAGTAGCCGGTATGTTCATCGAGTCGCCCTCCGGAGATATCCCGTTAGACCGCGCTGCCTACGGAGGAATTACCGCATCCGATCCCTTCTCACCGCTGCCGCATGAATTCCACGGCCCGTACCTCGCGCTCCGTATCACCTTCTTCTACAACCCGAAGACCGGTGAACTCGAACAGTAGATCACGCGTTTTCCGACGAATCATGCTCTGCTTCGCGTAAAATTGCAGTGTGCCACTCCTGAATCGCGAACCGGAAATTCCACAAACACTAGGCCTTTTAGTAGTCCTGGGATTAGTCATGTTCGTCGCGTTTTTCCGTTACTTCCCATTTTTCTATCACCAAGTCTTCGGCATACGGTAAGCGGACACACAATGAACGTCGCAGAATCTCCCCTGATCGTCATTGCCGGACCCACCGCCAGCGGAAAATCCGCTCTGGCCATCGCTCTGGCCTCCCGTTTCAACGGAGAGGTCATCAGTTGTGACTCTGTCGCCGTCTATCGCGAATTCGAGATCGGCACAGCCAAGCCCACCCGCGAAGAACGCGCCCGTGTCCCTCACCACCTCATCGACGTGGTCCCTCCGGACGCCTATTTCACCGCAGGCCAGTACGCACGACTAGCCCGCGCTGCCGCTCATGACATCACCTCTCGCGGTCACCTCCCCATCGTCTGCGGAGGCGCAGGCCTCTACCTGCGAGCAATGCTCGACGGTCTTTTCGCCGGACCTGAGCGCGACGAGGAATTGCGGGATCGCCTGCGCCGCCACAAGCGCCCCGCTTCGCTCTGGCGCCTCCTGCGTCGTCTCGATCCCGAAGCATCGGCCCGCATTCACGCCAACGACGAACCAAAACTAATCCGCGCCATCGAAGTCTGCGCAGCTTCAGCGCGTCCCATGAGCCAGCTTCTCAGCGAAGGCCGCGACCCTCTGCAGGGCTACCGAACTCTGCGCCTTGGCCTCACCCCCGAACGCAGCTCACTCTACGACCACATCAACAGCCGCTGCTCCCAAATGTTTGAACAAGGATTGCTAGAAGAAACCCGCGCCCTGCTTGAGCGCTACGGTCCAGATGTCTTTGCCATGCGCTCTCTAGGCTACCGACAGGCTGCCGAGCATCTGCGTGGTGAATGTAGCCTCCCCGAGGCCATCTCCCGCGCGCAACAGGGACACCGAAACTACGCCAAGCGCCAGCTAACCTGGTTCCGGCGTGATCCCGATCTGCAATGGCTGGAAGACTTCGGTCCAGCAACCACTCTGCAGGCCGCAAATACGGTCTGTGCGTTCCTCGATTTCCCTCCGGATCACCCCGTCCAGCGGTAGTCGAACGCGGCGTGCGTTTCTCCAATGCACCTTCCACCGTGTAAAGTTCTTGTTACAGTGCCTTGTTATCGGAAGCGTTGTGGGAAACCAACGGCAGACCGCATCCCGAATTGATGGCGAGAACGGCTTGGAGAGTGTGCATGCCCTACATTTACATAGACAAGGTTCTCAACGAATTGCGCACCGAATTACTGTCGGCCATGCACAACGCCGTCGAGCGCGAACTGCGCAACGGCAAGGTGGATGTAAAGCGGCTCTATCGTGCATTCAATCGCGCAGCCGCCGGACAGTGCTCCAACCCCGTGCACATCTCTGACAAATGTGTAGAGAACTTTGCTGGAAAGCCCAAGAAGAACCTCGCAAAAGTCTCCGACAAGGAAGACCCATCTTCCTAGGCGCGAACCGCCTTAGATCGCGCTTTCATCCGAAAGAAATACGCCAACATCAGCAGCGCCAAATCCGGATCGGTCGCAAACGTCTGATAGCTGAATGGATCTAAATACCGAGTCCCTGCTGGCATTCCGTCGAGATTCTTAAACCCCACCGATTTTCCACCAGACGCAGCGCCATCAAAAGTCGCGCCATCAAACTCCCTGCCCTCAATCGTGCGGTCACAAATCTTGCGCATATTCTTATGCCGCCGATCCGCTTCAATCCTGGCGTACATATCCCCCACCGAAGCACACGGGCCCTCAATAACCTGCAGGAAGCATCCATTCTTGTGGAGCAGCATTCCCGTGATACCCACGCGACTATCGTTTTCAGCACACTCCTCTGCGAGCGCGTCGAGGACCGCCTCGGACATCGGTTCCACTACAGAGCTGAAATAGACGATAGATCGCATTTAGCGCATAGTAGCGCGGGGCTCGCAAGGTTACAAGCGTTACCAGGAATTCTGCTGGCCCTTGGCAGAGTTGAATCGGAGAATCATGCGTACAGTAAGCGACTTCGGCAATCTAGTTTTATTAACCGGTGCCACAGGATATATCGGCGGTCGCCTTCTGAAAGCCTTTGAACGCGCTGGTACTCGGGTCCGCTGCCTTGCCCGTCGGCCGGAATTCCTCAGCCCCAAGGTCGAACCCACCACCGAACTGGTCAAGGCCGATTGCCTCGACCGAAACTCCCTGCTCCCCGCAATGAACGGAGTACACACGGCCTACTACATGGTGCATTCCATGGGTTCATCCGGCCACTTTGAAGAGGAGGACCGCGTCGCCGCCCGAAACTTCTCCTCCGCTGCCGCCGAAGCAGGCGTGCGTCGAATCATCTACCTGGGCGGGCTCGGAGAGGAAAACGCCAACCTCTCGCCACACCTTCGCAGCCGTCATGAAGTAGCTGAAATACTGCGCCATTCCGGAGTCCCCACAATCGAATTCCGGGCTTCCATCGTAATCGGCTCCGGCAGCCTCTCCTTCGAAATGATCCGCGCTCTCGTGCAGCGCCTGCCGATAATGATCTGTCCCAAATGGGTCGCAGTGAAAGCCCAGCCCATTGCCATCGAAGACGTAGTTGCCTACCTGATGCAGGCATTACTACTCCGTGACGGACAGTCCGCGGTCTTCGAAATCGGCGGCCCCGAGCAAGTAAGCTACGGCGAAATCATGCAGGAGTACGCTCGCCAGTGCCGGTTGCACCGCTGGATGATTTCCGTCCCGCTCCTCACCCCACGCCTATCCAGCCTGTGGCTCGGCTTAGTAACTCCCATCTACGCCCGCGTCGGACGAAAACTGGTCGACAGCATGCGCAACCCCACCGTTGTGCGCGACGATTCCGCATTGAGGTTTTTCTCCGTACGCCCGATGCCTCTCCGCGAGGCCGTCTACCGCGCATTGAAAAATGAAGACCAAGCCTTTGCCGAGACCGGATGGTCTGATTCGCCATCCTCTGGCGGCGACACTCCCACCTGGGGAGGCGTGCAGTTTGGCACGCGCCTTGTCGATTCTCGTGTCGTGCAGGTTTCTGTCGGCACCGCATCGGCCTTTGCTCCCATACGCCGGATCGGCGGAGCAAACGGATGGTACTTCGCGAATTTCCTCTGGTGGGCTCGTGGCTATCTCGATCTCCTATTCGGTGGAGTGGGAATGCGCCGCGCTCGTCGCGACCCAGAAACTCTGGTTGCAGGAGATGCCCTTGATTTCTGGCGGGTCGAGGACTTTCAACCCGGAAGACGCCTACGCCTAGCTGCGGAAATGAAGGTCCCCGGACGAGCATGGCTCCAATTCGAAGTGGACCCCACTCCTAAGGGCTCAACCATCCGCCAAACGGCGATCTTCGACCCCGTCGGGCTCGCCGGCCTCGTCTACTGGTACGCGGTTTACCCCCTCCATCGCTTGATCTTTGCCGGAATGCTGCGGGAAATCGCGCTGTCTGCCGAGGCCGAAGGCAAGGGGCACATGGAGGTGAAAGAACACCTCGCAACAGTCCCGCATTGAACTCATCCCTAAGATTCTGTTCCACTGCCTTTCCATCGGCATGAGAGAATCTGTGTGCAATGCCACTTAAACAAAAGACAGCCTCCAAGAAGCGTACCGAACCTCGAGGATTAACCGAACAGCAAAGACTTCGTCGCATCGTAGAGTCGTTTTCGAAGATTAGCGTACTGGTTATGGCCGACCTCATCGCCGATGAGTTCATCTCCGGCGAAATCGCGCGTGTCTCCCGCGAAGCCCCGGTCTTGATCCTCAAGCATCGTGATCGAAAACTGGTCCCCGGCGGCGGTGCCAACGCCATCATGAACCTTGCCGCGCTCGGAGTTACCGCGCTCCCGGTTGGATTGCTTGGCGACGACGAACCCGGTCGAGCCTTGCTACAAATCTTCCGCAAAAACAAAATCTCCGTCAGCGGAATTTCCAAACTCAAGGGCCACGTCACGACCACAAAGACGCGTGTGCTTGCCTATTCCTCGCACTCCTCGCGCCAGCAGGTGGTCCGCATCGACCGCGAGTGTGAACCGTTGAAGGACACTCACCCCGCTCTGGTCGAGCTAGTGGCTTCTGCCCGCGAATACGTTCCCGCTGCCGATGCCGTGCTCCTCAGCGATTACGGATACGGCTCGGTATCGCCGCGCCTCTTCAATTTCGTCCGCGCTAAAGGCATTCTCGGCGAAACCCCTGTAACGCTCGATAGCCGCTATCGCATGTTGGACTACGAAGGTGTAACCGCCGCCACTCCAAACGAAAGTGAAGTCGAGGCGGCACTGAACACCACAATCGGAGACAGCCACGAAAGGCTCGTCGCAGCCGGGGCCGCCGTCGTCCAGCAGATGAAGCTTCAGTCGCTGGTCATTACTCGCGGCGGAGACGGCATGACCGCCTTTGAGAAGAAGAAACATCCGCTCGACATCCCAATCTACGGTCCGAATCAAGTAGTAGACGTCACCGGAGCAGGCGACACCGTCATTGCAACCTTCACCGCTGCCATGGCCGCCGGAGCCGACACCGCCAGCGCCGCCAAACTTGCAAATTACGCCGGAGGCATCGTCGTAATGAAGCGCGGAACGGCCACCGTGAGCCAAGCCGAACTGCTCGCGGCACTCGCAGACTAAGAATCGCGACAACGGGAGTTTTTCAGTGGGACGCATTCTAGAACGTAGAGAATTAGCAAAAGTAGTAGCCGATTGGCGGTCTGAGGGTGCAACCGTCACCCTCGCCAACGGCTGCTTCGATCTTCTGCACGTCGGCCACGTGCGATATCTCAAAGGAGCCCGTGCTTTGGGCGGCAAACTCATCGTGGCCATGAACTCTGACCGCAGCGTGCGCGGCCTGAAAGGTCCCGGACGCCCTGCCATGCCGGAGCTGGAGCGGGCCGAGATTATCGCCGCCTTGGAATCCGTCGATGCCGTTGTAATTTTCGATGAACCAGATGTCCGCGCCATCATTCGGGAGATCAAACCCGATGTGCAGGTAAAGGGAACGGACTACACTCGTGAAAGCGTTCCTGAGCGTGATGAGGTAATGGCCTACGGCGGTCGCGTCGAGATCGTTGGCGACCCCAAAGACCACTCCACCACCGAACTGTTGGGAAGAATAGGCAAATGAGTTACACCGAAACGGAACGGAAATATTTCAATGCACGGAAGTGGAGTCTCTGCGGGCTCCGTTTTTGTTTGGATCGAATTTGCGAGTAAACCCGGACAATCCAAAGCTCAACCCGCGCGTGCTCGTCGTGCGCTTGGGTGCCATGGGCGATGTGCTTCACGCCCTACCTGCCATCGCCATGCTGCGCCGTGCCTTGCCCGAAGCCAAAATCGGATGGGTCATCGAGCGTCGTTGGCGCGAGTTGCTTTGCGCACCCGAGGTTGACCTGAAAGGCTCGCGCGGAGCCGGTCGCCCACTCGTAGACGACGTCCACCTGGTCGATACCCGAGCTTGGCGCAAAAACCTCTTCTCTCCCGACACCCGCAGCGAATTTATGGCCGTCGTTCGAGCCATGCGCACACGCGAGTACGATGCAGCTCTCGACATGCAGGGCGCAATCAAATCCTCCATCATCGCTCAGCTCTCAGGCGCTGACACCGCTCTTGGATTTCGCAAGCCCCGCGAGTTCCTCGCCCGTCTCCTCTACAACACTCTCGTGGATGGCCGAGCCGAACACGTAATCGAACAAAATGTGGAAGTGGTGCAAACCTGGATGGAGGAAATCGGCCTGTCGCGAGTGACCTCAACCTTGCAGCCCGGCACGGCCCTCCTCCCGCGCGACAAAGCCAGCGAAGCACGCATGGATGCCACCCTATCCTCCTTGGGTCTGGCAGGACTATCCTCTGGACGTCCCCCGCTCGCAATCCTCAATCCCGGCGCAGGCTGGGAAGCCAAACAGTGGGCTCCAGCCCGCTATGGAGAACTGGCCACCCGCCTCGCCTCACGTGGCCTTCGTTCCATCGTCAACTACGGCCCCGGTGAAGAAAGCCTCGCCCGCGAAGCCGTATCCGCCAGTTCTGGCGCCGCCGTGGCGCTTTCCAGTTCTCTCAGCGAATTAATGGCTTTGGCGCGTCGATCCGACCTCTTCGTCGGAGGAGACACTGGCCCCATGCACCTTGCCGCTCTGCTCGGAGTCAAAACCATCGCACTCTTCGGCCCCACCGATCCTGCGAGGAACGGTCCCTACTGGGCCGGAACGCGAGTCCTGCGGGATTCCGCCAGTGTCACCAGCTACAGCCACAAACGCACCACCGACGCCGGACTCGACAAGATCACCGTTGAGCGTGTCGTAGATGAAATTGACGGATTGCTGGATTAAACTCTCCAACGGGTGTTTCAGTACTCAGAAAACTCTGTTTACACTGAATCGTTTTCTCGTCCCGCGTCTTCCAAACAGATTGGTCCAGATGTCCTGCACCAAGCGGCTTTGATAGGAGAAAGCATGGATTACGTTAATCTCGGCAAAACTGGCCTAAAAGTTTCCCGCATCTGCCTCGGCTGCATGACCTACGGAGAGCCCACTACCGGCGAACCGAAAGCGGGTCGTCACGCATGGACACTGAATGAAGCAGAGAGCCAGCCGTTCCTTCGCCAAGCCCTCGACCTCGGCATTAATTTCTTCGATACCGCGAACGTCTACTCCAGTGGTGCCAGCGAGGAAGTCGTCGGCCGATTCCTCAAGGCGAATACCCGACGCGAAGCCATCGTCATTGCCACCAAGGTCCACGGCGTCATGCGCGAAGAACCCAACGGCAAAGGTCTCTCCCGCAAAGCAATCTTCCACGAACTCGACGAAAGCCTCCGCCGCCTCCAGACCGACTACGTCGATCTTTACCAGATTCACCGCTGGGATTACGACACTCCAATCGAGGAAACTCTCGAAGCACTCCACGACCTCGTGAAATCCGGCAAAGTGCGTTACATCGGAGCGTCGTCCATGTTCGCCTGGCAGTTCACCAAGGCTCTCTACCTAGCCGACCTGCACGGCTGGACGCGTTTCGTCACTATGCAGAATCACTACAACCTCCTCTATCGCGAAGAAGAGCGCGAGATGATCGCCCTCTGCCGCTCCGAAGGCATCGGCGTCATTCCCTGGAGCCCGCTCGCTCGCGGACGCCTCGCCCGACCATGGCACAGTGAAAGCACCAAGCGTTTTGAAACCGACCAGTTCGGCAAGAAATTGTATTCGCAAACTGAAAACGAAGACCGAGTGGTTGTCGACCGCCTCGGTGAAATAGCCGAGCGTCGCGGCGTCGCTCGTGCCCAGGTGGCACTTGCCTGGCTCCTCAGCAAACCCGCCATCACCGCTCCCATCGTGGGAGCTACCAAGCCACATCACCTTCAGGACGCCATTGCAGCACTTTCCGTGCATCTCACTCCCGAGGAGATTACTTCTCTCGAAGAACCCTACACATCGCACCCCGTCCTCGGATTCAGTTGAGCACGAGGAAGAATAAGGAGGATAAGCATAGTCGCCAAACTCACTCGTCCATCTCCTATGCCGTAGAATGCTAAGAGCAGCTCTGCGCTAAGGTGGTTTATGGATTGGGGACGTGTCGCCAAGAGAATTCGTGTGCCGCTAGGATTCCTGTTTGCGGCTTTTTTTCTATGGCGCGCTAGACCGGAATGGTGGTCATTGGGAGTGGGATCGATCATCGCCCTATCCGGGGTCTGGGTTCGTGCTATTTCCAGCGGGCACGTCAAGAAAAACGAGGAGCTCGCAACAACTGGCCCCTACGCCTACACGCGCAACCCTCTGTACTTTGGATCGATCGTAATCGCGGTAGGTTTTGCCTTGGCGTCCTTGCGATGGGAAATCGCTCTGGCGCTGGTAATCATGTTTGCAGCGATCTACATTCCCGTAATTAGTGGTGAGGAACATTTCTTGAGTGGTCATTTTGCAAATTATTCGGATTACTGCACGCGAGTGCCCCGGCTGTTGCCCCGTCTGCGGGCCGGTCAGGAAGGAAGCTCACGCTTCTCCTCCGAACTGTATCTAAAGCATCGCGAATACAATGCCCTGCTCGGTACGCTGGCGGTAATTGTCGCCCTGGCGGCCAAGCGGATTTGGATGGCGCACTAGCGAATGCGAAATTTCAAGCGAATCCTACTCTTGGCGCTGGCTGCAACCATAGCCCCACTCATCACCGCCCAGCAGGCAACGATCTCCGCCACGCCAAAAGCCTCCATTCAATCCGTTGGCGAAAACCATCGTTTCCCCAACAACGAAACCCTCCATTACGACGCCGAATGGCGTCTCTGGAAAGCCGGATCAGGAACTCTGAAGCTGGAGCAAAACGGGGAATTTGAGCATGTGACCGGAACGGCTGAAGCTTCCGGTGCCGTGGCTGTTCTCTACCGCGTGCAGGATCGCCTTGAGTCATACTTCGACCGCAAAAGCTTCTGCTCTCAACGCATCCTAAAACATTCCGAAGAGGGCTTGCACAAGCGCGAGACGACCATCGCCTTCGACTCAATCCGAGGCAAGAGTCTCCTTGATGAGCGCAATCTTCGTAACAGTGAAACCAAACATCAGGAAACCGACACTCCCGCCTGTGTTACCGACGTGCTTTCCGGAATCTACTACGTAGGCTCGCAACGGCTGAATCCCGGAATGTCATACTTTTTCCCCGTGAACGATGGCGGCAAGACCGTCGACGTTACAGCCTTCGTCGAGGGACGCGAAGAAGTCAAAACTGACGCCGGAACTTTCCACACCGTGCGCGTGGCTGTGTACGCCAACGACGGACCCCAAAAGGGACGCGGGAAAATCTGGCTCTGGTTTACGGACGACTCAACCCACCTCCCAGTCCAAATGCGCTCGCGCCTGTTCTGGGGAACCATGACTCTGCGCCTGACCCGGGTAGACAAACAGCCCTGATCCAGTTAATTTCTAGCACTGCGCGGCTTTCCCGGCCGCGCAGTTTTCATTGCAGCCGGAATCGTTCGCGCAACAACCGCTGGAAACGTGGACGATACAGCAAGTCATAAGCAAGCTCCTTGCCTGGAAACATCACCAGCGCTGCGTTTCGAGAATCAGAAACCATCTGTGAGGCCTCTTCGAAGGTAAGTTTTGAATCCTGCGCGATTACCTGCATCACGAGGTTCATCATGAGTTGAAGGCGACGAATTCGCTTCCCTTCCTCGAGTTGTTCGGCTGGACACAGTTCGGCGGGCCCTGCGGATTCGGGTCTGTTCTGGTTCATGCAATACTCCTCGCTTCCGGCTTGCAGTTTTATTCGATGACGTTTGATCTAAGAATGCCGCGAAAATATTCATTGCCTATACAAATCTCGGCACGATGGCCCGTGTCGGAGGCTGTGAACCGCGTCGGCACGCATCTAACGTCGTGAGGTGACATGATGCCGGACACACTTAGAGAAGAGCCAAACGAGGCGCTGGTCGTCGTATTTGAGTGCGAACAGGAGTCCGAGGCCATGGTGGTACGAAGCCTTCTGGAATCCGCTGGTATTGAGGTCCTCGCCACCAGCTTCGATGCTCCCCAGGATGTCCTGCCGGGTGTAGGCGGCATGGCCCTCCGTGTCCGCGAAGACCAGTTCGAAGAAGCCCGCACACTCCTCGCTGCTTTCAAAAACAAAGGCCTCACAGATGCCGAAGCGGAAGGAAATGGCTAGTTTGGACGCAAGTTCCACACGGAAAGGAGAATTCGTACTTGCGCTTCGATTTGACGCGTAAATTTGTTCGATTAACGACGGGATCTAGAAGTCCGGAAGGTTGTCGCCCTATATGCGTGCTCTAAAGGGCTTGGTCCCCGGACTTTCTCTGCTACCAGCAATCACGTTGGCTCTTCGTGATTGGAATGCTGGCACTCCAGATTCGACTTCTGGAAAGCAACGCCGCCTGGGTCAGTGTTTTACATTCGGAACTGCGATACCTGAGTTTTGAGTTGCTCGGCTAAACGAGTCAACTCAATAGCACTCGTCTGGACCTGCTCGCCGCCACGTCGAATATCAGCAACATCCACGTTCACTCCAGCTATGTCGCGAGCGATGGACTTTGAAACCTCTGCCGTTTCGGCGATGTGCATATTTGCGTCGCGCACACCTGCAGATGCCTGCGCGATGTTTCCTGCAACGTCCTTGGTCACTGCTGCCTGTTGCTCAATCGCTGCAGCAATGCTCGATACAATGCCGCCAACTTCCTTGATCACATCCGTGATCTGGTCAATGTCGGCAATCGCTGTCCCGGTCGAGCTCTGCACGCTGGCAATACGCTTCTTGATATCTTCGGTGGCTTCGGCGGTTTGCCGGGCGAGTTCCTTGATCTCGTTGGCAACTACGGCGAAGCCTTTGCCCGCTGCCCCGGCACGGGCTGCCTCGATGGTCGCATTCAGTGCCAACAGGTTCGTCTGTGCTGAGATGTTCGTGATCGTTTCCGTCACTTGGCCAATCTCCTGAGCGGCAAGTCCCAGCTTCTGCATTTGTCCGGAGATCGTCATTGCTTTGCTGGTGGCCTGTTCACTGGTGGCACGGGCGCGTGCGGTGTTCGACGCGATGTCGCCTACGGTAGCGCTCATCTCCTCAGTGGCGTCTGCCACCGATGAAAGGCTATAGGAAGACTCCTTCATGCCGGATGCTACGGACATCGTACTGGCGCTAGCATGCTCGGCTGCCGTCGCAACACCGTTGGTTTTCTCTGACATGGACGAGACGCCTAAAGCCGTCTGTGCTGATACCGTTGAGAGTTTTGCGGCGGAGGCGGCCAGGGTCTGTACGCCGCTGGAAACGCCGAGCATCACCTGCTGTAGCTTCTCCATTAGCAAGTTGAAGGATGTGCTCACCTTGCCCACTTCATCTTTACTCGTGACTGCCAGGCGTCGAGTTAAATCACCGTCACCTTGGGCAATTTCTTCGATTCTGGTTGCCAGTTCCTGGAGCGGTTTCGTGATGCTTCGCTCGGTAAAGGTGGCAACGCCCGCGGCACAGATCATGACGGCCAAGAAAAGAAAGAGGCCGAACACTTTCTGGCGCTGTGACCATGCGCTCACGTTGTCGAGCTCCGCTTTAAAGGTCTTCGTGATGTCTTCACTGAGCTTCTTCAGACCTTCATTAATCTGCTTATTGTCCTGCGAGAGCGCTGTTACCGAGCTCATGACTGAGTCAGGGACATTGTCTTTGGCCGCAATCATCGCGGTGTAAGTGGAACTTGAGTTGGTGCGAACCTGAGAGAACTTGTCGATCAGCCCAGAGACCTGCGTCTGCAACTCCGGGTTACCTTCGGTCATCGTCTTAACATTCTGCAAGGCGGTCATTACTGCATCAGCTTCGGTATCAGCTTTGCTCAGTCCGGCCTGGTTCTGCATGACGATCGCGTCGTTATAACTTTTGCTCATCCTTTGAAATGCCGCGTCTGCTTGCTGACTGCTAAGTGCAGCAGGGAAGAGGGCTCCGGATGCGATGCTTAGGTGAGTTTGCGATTGGCTGGCGCTCCATTGCACCAGCAGCAGGAACACGACGTACCCTGCTCCCAATACGCTCAGTCCCAACCAAATCTTTGCCTTCATTCCAAGTTGAAGCATACGAATCCTCTTTTCGGGTCAATCATCTTTCCGGGGAGCATGGGAAGGTTGTCCGCAGTCGGCGACTCTGAAATATTTAGAAGAGTGTCATTTCACGGTAAGGATTTTCATCCCACGGTGCGGACGGCCTTTGCCGAAGTAGCTGACGTTTTACGCACCTGTTTCTCCTTGGTGATTACCACTTCGGCGGGCTATGTCGTCGGGACATCCGGATCTGGCTGTAGTTCAACTATCGGGCAAGGATCAGTTCCGCATGGTGTAAAAGCAGATGGAAGGTGAGGATCTGGAGAAGTTGAATCCACTCTGGAACAGATGTCTTAATTGGGGCGGTTGCGCGTACGCGGGAACACGAGCGCGGAGGGCTAACTACTGTGTACCGCTTTGTGTATTGGAACTGAGTTTAGTTTACGTGTTGAAGTTTGAATTTCTGGACCGCTAACAAGGGGTGGAAGAAGTTGGTGATTAGAAGTGCCGTGCGAGGAAAAGAAGGACAACGGAGAGTTGCAGCATCCGAATCTGACGCAAAAGAGCGCCTTTCATCGTTTGCTTCGAATGCAATGTACTTTGGATTGATACGGGGCGTGGAGCAGGGCATTCACCGAAGGTTCAGAAACGGGCTAGAGCGGTTTCATAGTGTCTGTGTCCGATATCCGCAGGATTGAAACCAAGCGGCGGAATCTTGGGCGGTGATAGCTGCCATGGCGGCTGTGATGGCGAGGTCGAGGGTGTCGAGGATTCG
>Ga0224527_1000141_pt1 | contig 53990 bp, 57 predicted proteins | sample CBST0metaG_FD_179882 | JGI IMG/M metagenome (GOLD analysis project Ga0224527, IMG submission 179882) | Peat soil microbial communities from Stordalen Mire, Sweden - C.B.S.T0 | ecosystem: Environmental > Terrestrial > Soil > Wetlands > Peat | place: Sweden: Norrbotten County, Stordalen Mire...
AATTAAAAGCTTGATGCTCGAAGATTGTCTTACTGTTAATCTTATGAATTAACTGTTTGTCACTCTTCAAGACTTGGTATTTTTTTGTTTCGATACCGTCTTGTGAGTGCCCACACAGATTGTCTGATAAATTGTTAAAGAGCATGGCCAAGAAGTGATAAATCTACTTGGCGCGGGTTGCGTATATTACGTTTTCCCGCTAAAGAGTCAAGCTTTAATTTGCTTTCGCTAAGGGCTTTTTCTCTTCCCGACCCGGCTCGCATAAGCGCTTAATCCCGGTCAGTGGAGGCGCATTATAGGGATTTGTTTTCGTCTTACAAGTGTTAATGTGCAAAAAAAATCTGATTGGTTTATTTTTCGTCAGTTGATGCAAAATATCAGGGATCGCTGCAACATTTACAACATTTGTACCGCCATTGCGACGCATGTAAGCATAATATGAAGTGAATTGAATCAGGACAGGCCGCGATGCACTTAACAGCGCAACAACAAGCCGCACAGCGCAATCTTTCCTATTTACTGGCTGAGAAGCTGGGACAGCGGATTCTGGCCGGTGAATATGCCGCAGGCGACATATTGCCGGGTGAAATTGAATTGGGGGACCTGTTTGGCGTCAGCCGAACCGCGGTCAGGGAAGCGGTCAAGATATTGGCGGCCAAGGGGATGTTATTGCCCAGGCCGCGTATCGGCACCCGGGTTTTACCACGCCATCAATGGAATTATCTCGATCAGGAATTACTGAGTTGGTGGGTCACGCGGGAAAATTTCGACGATGTGATGAGCCATTTTCTGGTCATGCGCACCAGCCTTGAACCCCAGGCTTGCGCATTGGCGGCCGTCAACGCGACGCAGGATGAAAAATACAAGTTGGTGTTGCTCATGGAAGAAATGAGCGCGCTGAACAAGCATTTCGATCGTGAACGCTGGGTAGCCGTCGATGCCCAATTTCACCGGCATATATATGAAATCAGCGGCAATCCTTTTTTATCCTCGTTTGCCAACCTATTCAGTTCTATCTACCAGAACTATTTTCGCGCCATTCTGAGTGATGAAGTCGTAAAAGTCGCCCCCCATCAGGCCATCGTCGATGCGATTTTGGCATCGGATTCCTCCCGCGCCTTATCCGCTTGCCAACAACTGCTGGCTGATAACGATTGAATAAGAGATGAAACGAAAAGCCTGGCGCAACACGCCGGGCTAAATTTCAACTTGCGTGCCCAGTTCAATGACCCGGTTGGGCGGAATCAGATATTGGTCCGGCGCCCGCAGGGCATTGCGGCTCAAAATAATGAATAACTTTCCCTGCAACACTAAATACCAGCGGCGTTTGCCCAATATCAATGATTCATGCGACATGAAGAAGGACGTTTCCATCATCCGGCAGTTAAGGCCCTCCAGGCTACAACGATGGAAAATTTCCTCCATATCCGGAGTTTCCTTGAAACCAAAGTTGGCTACGACTCGCCAGAATGTGGGTGAAAGTTGTTCAATGGTCACGCGGCGGACTTGATGCACGAAAGGAGAGTCTTCCGTTCTGAGCGTTAATAGCACCACTCTTTCGTGGAGTACTTTGTTATGTTTCAGGTTATGCAGCATCGCAAAAGGAATGACGTTGATAACGCGGGACATATATACGGCGGTTCCCGGCACCCTCTTTGGCGGCGATTTTTCCAGCGAGGCGATAATGGCTTCCAGCGAATCACCATGCTCATGCAAACGGCGCAACAATCTGAACCGCTCGCTCTTCCAGGTTGTCATAACGGTAAACATGGCGAATCCCAGAGCTAACGGCAGCCAGCCGCCGGAAAAGAGCTTAATGGCATTGGCGAAAAACATGGGTACGTCCATACCCAATAACAGAATCGCTAATACAATGACCAGGAAACGGTTCCAATGCCAGTTATTCACGGCAACGGCGCAAGACAGAATACTGGTCAGCACCATGGTTCCGGTTACGGCAATACCATAGGCCGCCGCCATATTGCTGGAATGTCCAAAACCGATGACCACCAGCATGACCGCGACATAGAGCAACCAGTTAATAAAAGGGATATAAATCTTTCCAGACTGCATATCCGACGTATAAATGATCCGCATAGGGGGAAGATAGCCGAGACGCACCGCTTGGCGGGTTAGCGAGAAAACGCCGGAAATGACCGCTTGTGAGGCAACGACCGTGGCAAGTATCGCCAGTATCAATAAAGGTATGGCCCCCCATTCAGGCGCTAATAAAAAAAATGGATTTTTGACCGCTGAAGGATGTGCCAATATCAACGCTCCCTGGCCGAAATAATTCAATACCAGAGAAGGCAAAATCACACTGAACCAGGCGAGACGAATAGGAAATTTTCCAAAAAGTCCCATATCGGCATACAACGCCTCCACCCCGGTGATACATAACACCACCGCGCCAAGCGCTAAGAAAGCTACCACTTTATAATGTATAAAGAAGCCCAACGCCCATTTTGGATTTAACGCATACAAGACTTCAGGATTTAATAAAATACCGCGGATGCCAAGGATTGCCAGCGCCAAAAACCATAACGCCATAATGGCAGCAAATAAACTGCCGATCCTGCCGATACCCCTTTTTTGTAGCACAAACAATACGGTCAATACGGCAATCGCTAACGGAACGATATACACTTCTAGCGAAGGGGCCGCTATCTGTAAGCCTTCTATAGCCGCGAGCACAGATATGGCCGGGGTCATGACCACCTCGCCATAAAAAAAGCTGCCGCCGATCAACCCCAAAATCACCAGTACCGAAGTTAAGCGAGGGGAGGTATTTCTACCCGCCAATGACATCAGCGTTAATATGCCGCCTTCGCCGGAATTATTCGCTTTAAGCACAATAATCAAGTACTTGCATGATACAATGATAAGCAAGAGCCAAAAAATAAGGGAGAGAAAGCCAAATACCGATTCTCGACCTATGTCGAGACCGTAATGACCGGAAAGGCATTCCCTTAAGGTGTATAAAGGACTGGTGCCGATATCGCCATAGACCCCGCTAATCGCAGCTAATGTTACCGCCGGCAGAGATTGCTTATTATTTTTAATCTTAACCTCCTTCGCGCTGTAAGGTGTCTATAAGCGTCTGGTGGACTCTATTCTTAGCTCTTCAAAATGTGCTCTGTAAACATGAAATTTGCATAATACCTGATTCAGTATCATGTTTATTCAAATAAACCCGACTCGGTCATCAACTATTAGGGCTTATAGACATATTTCTTCAAAGCTATCATTCTAAAAACGAGTGGTTTATTGTTTTAGAATCATTGGCAAAGGGTTTACGCATTCATTATGGCTCATACATCCCTGCTGGTTGAGAGAATTTATCGTCTGAGTAATGCCTTGGAAAGCGGACTATACGAACGGCAGCATACCATCCGTCTGTGTCTGCTGGCGGCATTGTGTGGAGAAAGCGTTTTTTTACTGGGACCGCCGGGTATAGCCAAGAGTCTTATCGCCCGAAGAATCAAACTGGCGTTCAGTCACGCCAGAGCCTTTGATTATCTGATGACGCGGTTTTCCACGCCGGAAGAAGTCTTTGGCCCGCTTTCCCTTCAGGCGCTAAAGGAAGATGGGCGCTATGAGCGCCTGACCAAAGGGTATTTACCGGAAGCTGAAATCGTATTTCTTGATGAAATATGGAAAGCAGGTCCAGCTATCCTGAATACTTTATTAACCGCTATTAATGAAAGACGCTTTCGTAACGGTGACAGCGAGCAATCCTTACCTATGCGCTTGTTGATTACCGCGTCAAATGAATTACCCGATGCCGATAGCGGCTTGGAAGCTCTGTACGACCGCATGCTAATCCGTCTCTGGTTACATCGGGTAAAAGGCAAGACGAATTTCCATGCTTTATTGACACTGCCGCGGGAAGCAGACAAACAGTCCATGCCGGAAGCAGTCAAAATAAGCGACGATGAATATCAAACCTGGCAATCGCAAATCGACCAGATAACGTTATCTTCGGAATGTTTTGAGTTGATTTATCTTTTGCGCCAACGACTTGATGCCTTGCCGAATGCGCCGTATGTCTCTGATCGCCGTTGGAAAAAAGCCTTACGTTTATTGCAGGCCTGTGCGTTTTTCAGCGATCGGTCAGCCATTGCGCCAGTGGATATTATTTTGCTTACCGACTGCCTGTGGCATGATCCCGACAGCCTTAATCTGGTCACGCAACAAGTTGAAGCCGTCATTCTGGAACAAGGTTATCAGCAGCAAATAATGCTATTGAAAATACAGGAAATTAATCAGAAGAAAATCGATCTTCGCCATCAACACCAAACCATACAGGCGTTAACGTTACCAACGCATCGCGGAATTATGGCACGTAAGTTAATTTATTCCCTGCCGGAAACCCTGACGGAAAAGACGCTGATTTTAGTGTTGCAAACACCCTTGGTATTAAATGAAATTCTGGTGACTCATCTCGCCATTGAACGGGCCGATCTGCAACAATGGCTGACAAAGCGCGGCGTTTTGAAAGCCAAGCTGAATAATATCGGTTTCGCTCAGCCTGTGGAAGCGCAGATCAACGACCGGCATCAATTGGAAATATTGGATATCAGTCGTCAATCCTCGTTATTGGCGCAAGATGACGCCCTTGCAACACGTGAGACAACGCCTGAGTTGGAGGAAGCCCTGGCTGAAGTGGAACGTCAATTTATTCAACAACGCAACCGCTTCAATGAGCATCAATCCTGTTTATTTATCACTAAGGAATGGGTGGCGAAAATCGAATCCAGCTTATTAGCCGTTTCACAGCAGATTCAGCAAGCCCGGCAAGGTTGATCCACCATGCTGACAATAACTACGCTGGATATGTTTTTATCGATTAATGACAGCGAGCTATTGGATAATTATATTCTGGCGCTGTTGGCCAGCCCGCAATTGATTTTTTTCATGGAGCATTTTCCTTCCTTGAAAAAAGTGCTGCATCAGCGTATCCCCCTGATAAAGCAACGCTTGGAACAAGCGATAAAAGATACCCCGATAGATCCGGAACTGGCCGCGGAATTTCATCTTTTCCAGGAATGCGGGCAACAATCGCCCCACAGTTTTTACCTGTCGTTGCCGCAAACGATGGACAAGCTGCAACAATTGGGTTCGCCTTTTTATTCGCAAGCCCAAAACCTGATCAAGGTTGGAACCGCTAACAATACCCCGCCAGCCGACAGTTTCCTGGTACTGTTTTTACAACGCTGGCGTACCAGCCTCGCATTACAGGCCACCACTTTTCAGCAAAACTTGCTTGAACAGGAAAGAGAGATGTTGTTGGAAGAACTTCAGCAACACCTGGCGGCCAGCAGCGCTTTGGTTCCTTTTCTGGCGGATAATGATGCATCGGCGGGGAAATTGTGGGATATGACGGCCGGTTATTTACAACAAGTGAATCATCGGCTTCTGGTGCGCTACGGTGAGTTTTTACGGCATCAACCGGAACTGTGGGAATTGGCGAACCAGTTGGGCCGTAGCCGTCAAGCCAAGAGCCGGACCGTGCTGGAAGCTTCGCAGCAATGGGTACAGTTGCGAATACGCGAACCCGCGGTACAACCTGAGGAGGTCAATGGTATTCATCAAAGCGATGATCTGCTGCGATTGCTTCCCTCTGAATTAATGACGCTGGGCATCGGCGAGCTGGAATTTGAATTTTACCGGAGGCTATTGGAAAAACGCTTACTCACTTATCGTTTGCAGGGCGACGCCTGGCGTGAAAGGCTGACCAAGCAGTCGGCGCTCAATGCCGGTCAGGAGCCGCAACCGCGGGGACCTTTTATCGTTTGTGTGGATACATCCGGTTCCATGAGCGGTATCAATGAAGAATGCGCAAAAGCCTTTTGCCTGGCTTTATTGCGGATAGCGCTGGCGGATGACCGGCGTTGTTATGTTAATTTGTTTTCAACCGGCATGGTCAGTTACGAATTTACGGCGCGATCAGGGTTGGAGCAGGCCGTCCGTTTTCTCGGCCAACGATTTTCCGGCGGCACCGATTTAGCCCACTGCATGAGCGCCCTGACTGATAAATTAGCCACGCCGCAATGGCAGGATGCGGACGCGGTGGTTATTTCAGATTTTATCGCTCAACGATTGCCTGACGAGCTTATTTCGCGTATCAAACATCAGCAGCGGCAACATGAACAGCGATTTCATGCCGTTGCCTTATCAGCGATGGGAAAGCCGGGCATTTTGAAGATATTCGATCACATCTGGCGCTTTGATACCAGTATCGGCAGCCGGATGATGCGCTTCTGGCACCGAAAATTCTGAGAGAGTAATAAGAAGGAAACCATGCCGGATTTATATTTGATAGACGATCTTGATCGCGCCATTCTGAAAGCATTAATGGCCAACGCGCGTACCGCTTATGCCGAATTGGCCAAACAGTTCATGGTCAGTGCGGGCACCATTCATGTACGGGTGGAGAAAATGAAACAAGCCGGGATCATTACCGGCGCCAGGGTGGATGTCAGCGCCAAGCATCTGGGTTACGACGTTTGCTGTTTTATCGGCATCATATTGAAAAGCGCCAAGGACTATCCTTCGGCGCTGAAAAAACTCGAAGCACTGGATGAAGTGGTGGAAGCTTATTACACAACGGGCCAATACAGTATTTTCATCAAAGTCATGTGCCGTTCCATCGACGCGCTACAGCAAGTATTGATCAATAAAATCCAAACCATCGATGAGATTCAGTCCACAGAGACATTGATCTCGCTGCAAAACCCCATCAGCCGCACCATCGTCCCGTAAAGCCAACGCATCTGCAACGTAAAGTATGAAAGGTATACCTTGTTATCCACAGGTAGATCCCAGGCAATACACAGCGTACAATACCGTCTCAATTAGCAAGCGGGAAGATCATGACTGATATCACTATCATCACTGGCAGTACGTTGGGTAGCGCGGAATACGTTGCCGAGCATCTCGTCGGTATTCTTGAAGATCATGGCTTTACCGCCGATGTATTGCATGGCCCGGAACTGACGGAACTTGAGCCTCATGGCATGTGGTTATTCGTGACATCCACTCATGGCGCCGGTGAATTACCTGAAAATCTACAGCCTTTATTTGAACAGATAAGTCAGGAGCAACCGTCTTTTTCCGATGTTCAATATGGCGCAATCGGTATAGGAAGCAGTGAATACGATACCTTCTGCGGTGCGATCGTCGCCGTGGATCAGAAAATGATCGAACTCGGGGCCGTGCGAATTGGCGAGATTTTAAAGATCGACATCACGCAACATGAGATTCCAGAGGATCCGGCTGAAGAATGGGTCAAACAATGGATCGGTTTAATTAAAAACTAAAAAGATCCCTTTTTTTATGTGTATAAAACAGCTCATAACCGGCTTATAACCCGTAGTTATCCACTGTATAACCTTTGGTCAAAAGTCAATCAGTGGATAACTACCGATCTTGATCCCAGCTTATACCGGATGGGATCACCGATCATTCACAGCAAACGATCCCGCTAAAGATATTGTTTTACATGATGAAAAATGGCTTATCCACAGCAAGGTGCGATCCTAGTAGTAGACTTAATAAAGAGATCTTTAAATAAAAAGATCTTTCTTTAATTACCGGAGATCTCCGGGACTTGTATCATGCCTAAAGTTGAGTAGAATCCACGATCCCAACAACGCCAGACGATCCTTCGCTCCAATATGAGGTGCACGTGACATGTTTTATCCCGATCAATTTGACGTCATTATCATTGGCGGCGGCCATGCCGGAACTGAAGCAGCCATGGCATCGGCTCGCATGGGATGCAAGACGCTCTTATTAACCCATAATATTGATACGCTTGGACAAATGTCATGTAATCCGGCCATTGGCGGGATTGGCAAAGGTCATTTGGTGAAAGAAATCGATGCCATGGGCGGCTTAATGGCGAAAGCCATTGATCAGGCCGGCATTCAGTTTAGGATACTAAACGCCAGCAAAGGACCCGCAGTTCGCGCTACCCGGGCTCAGGCGGATCGACTGCTCTATCGATTGGCGATCAGAACCGCTTTGGAGAACCAGCCGAACCTCATGATCTTCCAGCAAGCGGTGGAAGATCTGATCGTCGAGAATGATCGGGTTGTCGGTGCGGTGACGCAAATGGGATTGAAATTCCGGGGTCACTCTGTCGTATTGACGGTCGGAACCTTCCTTGACGGAAAGATCCACATCGGAATGGATCATTATAGCGGCGGACGAGCCGGCGATCCGCCGTCCATCGCCCTGTCTAAACGGTTACGCGAATTGCCGTTCAGGGTGAAACGGTTGAAAACCGGCACACCTCCGCGCATAGACGCCAGAACCATTGATTTCAGCGTGCTGGCTACGCAACAGGGCGATACGCCGTTGCCGGTGTTTTCGTTCATGGGTTCGGTGGATCAACATCCACGCCAGGTGCCTTGCTATATCACCTACACCAATGAACGGACCCATGAAACCATAAGACGGAATCTGGATCGCAGCCCGATGTATGCCGGTATTATCGAAGGCGTTGGGCCGCGTTATTGTCCTTCCATCGAAGACAAAGTGATGCGTTTCGCCGATCGCGATTCCCATCAGATCTTTCTCGAACCTGAAGGATTGACCAGCAACGAAGTCTATCCAAACGGTATTTCCACCAGTTTGCCTTTCGATGTTCAATTGGATATCGTGCATTCGATGAAAGGGCTTGAAAATGCCCGCATAGTTCGTCCTGGTTATGCCATCGAATATGATTTTTTCGATCCACGCGATTTAAAACCCACACTCGAAAGCAAACATATCGCCGGACTGTTTTTCGCCGGACAAATCAATGGCACCACCGGCTATGAAGAAGCCGCCGCGCAAGGCATGCTGGCCGGCATCAATGCCGGACGGGCAGCCAAAGATCTCGATGGCTGGTTCCCAAGACGCGATCAGGCTTATCTGGGCGTGCTGGTGGATGATCTCTGCACGCTCGGCACTAAAGAACCCTATCGGATGTTTACTTCACGTGCCGAATACCGCTTGCTGCTGCGTGAGGATAATGCCGATTTACGTCTTACCGAAGCCGGGCGGCAACTTGGGCTGGTGGACGATGAGCGTTGGGCTCGTTTTAGCCGGAAATTTGAAAGCATAGAACTTGAGCGTCAGCGTTTGCGCGATGTTTGGGTGCATCCCCTGACCGAAGCGGTCGATCAGATCAACGTCTTGCTCAAAGCGCCATTATCCCGCGAAGCCAATGGCGAAGAATTATTGCGTCGTCCTGAAATGTCGTATGACGTGATGACCGCTTTACCGATGTTTGCGCCGGGATTAAACGATCAGCAGGCGGCCGAACAAGTGGAAATACAGATCAAGTACCAGGGCTATATTTCCCGCCAGCAGGAAGAGATTGATCGCCAGTTGCGGCATGAAAACACGCTCTTGCCCATCGATTTGGATTATTTGCATGTGCCGGGACTGTCTAACGAAGTCATCGCCAAGCTCAATGATCACAAACCGACTTCTATCGGTCAGGCGTCGCGAATTTCAGGCGTTACGCCCGCAGCCATCTCTATTTTGCTGGTTTGGCTCAAAAAACAGGGTTTATTGCGCCGCAGCGCCTGAATCGGCGAAAGACAGGAAATTGCAATGTTGACTAAACTGGACTCCCTGCTGTCCCTGGCTGGAATCAAGCTGACCGATCAGCAAAAACAGCAGTTGTTGCTTTATGTCCAGCTGCTCGACAAATGGAATAAGGCCTATAATCTGACCTCGGTACGCGATCCCATGCAGATGCTGGTGCGCCATATCCTTGACAGCCTGGTGGTCGACCCTCATCTGCAAGGACAGCGTTTCATAGATGTCGGCACCGGAGCCGGCTTACCGGGTATCCCGCTGGCGATTATCCGTCCTCAATCGTCTTTTACATTGTTGGACAGTCTTGGCAAGCGTATCCGGTTTTTGCGCCAGGTACAGCATGAACTGCGACTGAGCAATGTCGAAGCCGTGCAAAGCAGGGTGGAAGACTATCGCCCGGATGTTCCTTATGACGGCGTTATCAGCCGCGCCTTCGCTTCCGTTAACGATATGCTGTCCTGGTGTGAACATTTGGCCATTCGCGGCAGCGGCCGTTTTTACGCGCTTAAAGGCACGATCCCGGAACGGGAACTATCTTCGCTGCCAGAGCATTTCAAGAAAGAAGCCGTGATTAGATTGGTTGTTCCTACCCTTGAGGAGGAGCGGCACTTAATCATTTTAAAGGCACAATGAAATTTGTTTTTTATCAATAAAAAGGTGAATAGGATTTTGTCAAATTACGGGTCTGTTTATGCGTTGTGCACATAAGCAATTTTAAACTCCGTTCACCTTACTTTAACAATTGGTTATCATAATCGATTGCAATAAATTAGTTTAAGCTCTAATAGTCACTAGGGGAAATATATGTGTCTAAAGATGTCTCGGATATTCGCCAAAGTGACATTAACAAAAACCATAACTCTTTTTCCTTGGGCCTGAGCGTTTGAATATTAAGTCTCTTATCCTATTATAAATATATAACTAATTGTTTTTTAACAAAATACTCTTATTGTCAGTGGCGATTATCAAAATGATTGACTGGGAATTGGCCAAGATAATCTGTCCTTTATGTGATCATGCGCACAGTTTGATCTGTAATAATTGCTGAAGCGATCGCAAGTTAAGCATGATATGATTCGTGCGCGTGACGGTCCAGAGTAGGCAATTCGAGAAAATTTAAATTTTTGTTCACCTTTTCGCTACTTATAGATTGAATTCATGATATCGACCCGTATAATTTTGACGTTTTTAGCTGCTTGACTCATGACGCTAAAGGCAGTTTTATACTCCTTCAGTTTGACCAGAACGGACGCGGAGATAAGTAAAGTCATGTTCTTATCCCTCGATGGCGGGAAAGTTGCCGGAAAGTTGTTATTTATCCAGCTCATGACCTTAATCCTGCTAAGCGTGCTGTTCGCATTGCGCAATCCGCAGTGGAGCGCCTCCGCCCTGGGTGGAGGACTGGCGGCCTGGATACCGAATGTCTTGTTTATGCTGTTCGCCTGGCGCCATCAGGCAAAAGTTCCGGCGCAAGGCCGTGTTGCCTGGTCTTTCGCCATAGGAGAAGCGCTCAAGGTCGTCATTGCGGTAGTCATACTTATCACGGCGCTTGGGATGTTCAGGGCAGCGTTTGTTCCACTGGGCCTGACCTATTTATCGGTGCTGATTGTGCAGATTTTGGCACCGGCCGTAATCAACAACAAAGGGTAAGAGGCATCATGTCTGCATCAGGAGAAATCTCTACTCCACAGGAATACATAGGCCATCATCTGAGTAATCTTCAGCTGAACCTGCGTACTTTCGAACTGGTTAATCCCCACAACGGCCCGGCAACTTTCTGGACGCTGAACATTGACTCCATGTTCTTTTCCTTGCTGCTGGGCGTGATTTTCATCGCTATTTTCGGCCGCGTCGCCAAAGGCGCCACCAGCGGCGTTCCCGGCAAATTGCAAACCGCCGTCGAGTTGATTATCGGCTTTGTCGATGGCAGTGTACGTGATATGTTTCACGGTAAGAGCAAGGTTATCGCTCCATTGGCATTAACCATCTTCGTCTGGGTCTTCCTGATGAATCTGATGGATTTGCTGCCGATCGACTTACTGCCTTACGTTGGTGAACATATATTGGGATTGCCGGCGTTGCGCGTCGTCCCTTCAGCGGATGTCAACATTACCGTCTCGATGGCATTGGGCGTATTCATCCTGATTCTGTTTTACAGCGTGAAGATGAAAGGCATCGGCGGGTTTGTCAAGGAACTCACCATGCAGCCATTCAACCATTGGGCCTTTATTCCCATCAATTTTATTCTTGAAGGCGTCAGCTTGCTGTCCAAGCCGGTTTCATTGGGCCTTCGGTTGTTTGGCAATATGTACGCCGGCGAATTGATCTTCATCCTGATTGCCGGTCTGTTACCGTGGTGGTCACAATGGATTTTGAATGTGCCATGGGCCATTTTCCATATCCTGATTATTACTTTGCAAGCCTTTATCTTTATGGTGCTGACGATTGTCTATCTCGCGATGGCATCCGAAGAACACTGATATTTTTACAATAATGTTGCGTTTAAACTGAAACAAACTGGAGACTGTCATGGAAAACCTGAATCTCGATCTGCTGTACATGGCTGCCGCTGTGATGATGGGTCTGGCGGCAATCGGTGCTGCGATCGGTATCGGCATCCTGGGTGGTAAATTTTTGGAAGGTGCTGCGCGTCAGCCGGATTTGATTCCTCTGCTGCGTACACAATTCTTTATCGTTATGGGTCTGGTTGACGCCATCCCCATGATCGCTGTAGGTCTGGGATTATACGTGATGTTTGCTGTAGCGTAGTGTTGACCATTGCGTGATTTTAATACGACATCATTCCGTTAACTTTAGAAGAGGCATTGTGCTGTGAATCTTAACGCAACAATCCTCGGCCAGGCCATCGCGTTTGTCCTGTTTGTCCTGTTCTGCATGAAATACATATGGCCGCCGATGATGGCAGCCATAGAGAAACGCCAGAAAGAAATTGCTGACGGTCTCGCTTCCGCAGATCTTGCCAAAAAAGAGGTGGACATAGCGCAAGCCAATGCGACCGATCATCTGAATAAAGCGCGAGCCGAAGCCCAGGTTATTATTGAGCAAGCCAACAAGCGCAAAGCTCAGATTATGGACGAAGCGAAAGCAGAAGCAGAAGACCAACGCAACAAGATCGTGGCGCAGGCGCAGGCTGAAATTCAAGCTGAAACCAAACGTGCTCGCGAAGAGTTGCGTAAGCAAGTCGCGATGCTGGCTTTAGCGGGTGCCGAGAAGATAATCGAACGTTCCGTGGATGAAGCTGCCAACAGCGACATCGTTGATAAACTGGTTGCTGAACTGTAGAGAGGGAGGGGCCGATGTCTGAATTATTAACCGTAGCTCGCCCCTACGCCAAAGCAGCTTTTGACTTTGCCGTTGAACACCAGGGCGTTGACCATTGGCAGTATATGCTGGCGTTCACTGCCGAGGTTAGCCGCAACGCGGAGATAGCTGAGATGTTGTCCGGTGCGATTGCTCCGGAAACGCTGTCTGAGACGTTTATAGCCGTATGCGGTGATCAACTCGATGAGGCTGGCCAGAATTTGATCAAAATCATGGCCGAAAATGGACGTTTGGCAGTTTTGCCCGATGTGCTGGAACAGTATATTCATTTGCGTGCGGCGCAGGAATCGACTGCGGAAGTGGAAGTCATTTCCGCCAGCACACTGAAAGACGCGCAACTGGCGAAAATTTCTGCCGCGATGGAACAACGTCTGTCTCGCAAAGTTAAGCTGAATTGCAAAATTGATAAGTCTGTCATTGCCGGCGTAATCATTCGTGCAGGCGATATGGTGATAGATGGCAGCGTACGCGGTCGTATCGAACGCCTGGCAGACGTATTGCAGTCTTAAGGGGACTGGAACATGCAATTAAATTCCACCGAAATCAGCGAACTGATCAAGCAGCGCATTGCTCAGTTCAATGTGGTGAGCGAAGCTCACAATGAAGGTACTATCGTCTCCGTGAGTGACGGTATTATCCGTATACATGGCTTAGCGGAAGTCATGCAGGGTGAAATGATTTCCCTGCCCGGCAATCGCTACGCCATTGCTCTTAACCTGGAGCGCGACTCTGTCGGCGCCGTGGTGATGGGGCCTTATGAAGATCTGGCTGAAGGCGAGAAGGTCAAGTGCACCGGCCGTATCCTGGAAGTGCCGGTTGGTCGCGGGTTGCTCGGGCGTGTTGTTAATACGCTTGGCGCGCCGATTGACGGTAAGGGTCCGGTAGAGCATGACGGATTTTCCGCCGTTGAATCTATCGCACCGGGCGTTATTGAACGTCAATCCGTGGATGAACCTGTTCAAACCGGGTATAAATCCGTCGATGCCATGATTCCTATCGGCCGCGGACAACGTGAACTGATCATCGGCGACCGTCAGACCGGTAAATCCGCTCTGGCAATCGACGCCATCATCAATCAGCGTGATTCCGGCATCAAATGTATCTATGTCGCCATCGGCCAGAAAGCCTCCACTATCGCTAACGTGGTGCGTAAACTGGAAGAACATGGCGCATTGGCAAACACCATCGTGGTCGTGGCAACCGCTTCCGAATCCGCCGCCTTGCAGTATCTGGCGCCTTATTCCGGCTGTGCCATGGGGGAATATTTCCGTGATCGCGGCGAAGATGCCCTGATTATCTATGATGATTTGTCGAAACAAGCCGTGGCTTATCGTCAAATATCCCTGCTGCTCCGTCGTCCGCCTGGACGTGAAGCTTACCCTGGGGACGTATTCTATCTTCATTCCCGTTTGCTGGAACGGGCATCCCGCGTAAACGCCGACTACGTCGAAGCGTATACCAAGGGTGAAGTGAAGGGCAAAACCGGTTCGCTGACCGCATTACCGATCATCGAAACCCAGGCAGGCGACGTTTCAGCGTTTGTTCCGACCAATGTTATTTCCATAACCGATGGTCAGATCTTCCTGGAATCGAACCTGTTCAACGCCGGTATTCGCCCTGCGGTCAACCCCGGCATTTCCGTTTCTCGTGTGGGCGGCGCCGCTCAAACGAAGATCATGAAGAAATTGTCCGGCGGTATCCGTACAGCCCTGGCTCAGTATCGTGAACTGGCAGCGTTTTCCCAGTTTGCTTCCGACCTGGATGAAGCGACCCGTAAACAGTTGAATCATGGTCAGAAAGTGACGGAACTGTTGAAACAGAAACAGTACGCGCCGATGTCGGTGGCTCAGCAATCGCTGGTGCTGTTCGCCGCGGAACGTGGTTTCCTGGAAGACGTCGAATTGGCGAAAGTCGGCAATTTTGAAGCTGCGTTGCTGGCTTACGTCGATCGCGAGCAAGGCGATTTGATGCAACAAATCAGCCAGACTGGCGCTTACAACGATGAAATCGAAGGCAAGTTGAAAGACATCCTCGATAAATTCAAGGCAACCCAGTCCTGGTAACGCGCGATGGCCTGCTCAGGCAGGCCGTCAAGCAATGAGGAGAAGCAGAGATGGCCAGCGCAAAAGAGATACGTGGTAAGATCGCCAGCGTGCAGAGCACGCAGAAGATCACCAAAGCGATGGAGATGGTTGCCGCATCCAAAAGGCGCAAGGCACAGGAGCGTATGGCGGCCAGCCGGCCTTATGCGGAAACGATGCGTACCGTGATTGGTCACCTTGCTTTGGGAAATCTGGAATACAGACATCCGTACCTGGAAGAGCGCGAAGTCAAGCGCGTCGGGTATCTGGTGGTGTCCACCGACCGTGGTCTGGCTGGCGGCCTGAACATTAATTTGTTCAAAAAAGTGCTGACAGATATGACTAGCTGGAACGAAAAAGGCGTGGAAAGTGAACTGGCGCTGATTGGTTCCAAGGCTGTGTCTTTTTTTAATTCTATCGGTAGTAAAGTGGTTGCCCAGGTCACCGGCATGGGGGATAACCCCTCGTTGTCGGAACTGATTGGACCGGTAAAAGTCATGCTGCAAGCCTATGACGAAGGCCGCTTGGATAAGCTCTATATCGTCAGTAATAAATTCGTTAATACCATGTCTCAGGTACCGCAACTTTTGCAGATTCTACCCTTGCCGCCTGCGGAAGATGATGAGGATCTCAAGAAAAAAACCTGGGATTATCTGTATGAGCCCGACCCTAAGTCGCTACTGGACACATTGTTGCGTCGTTATGTGGAGTCGCAGGTTTATCAGGGCGTCGTTGAAAATCTGGCCAGCGAACAGGCCGCGCGCATGGTAGCAATGAAAGCCGCAACCGATAACGGCGGTGAACTGATTAAAGAGTTGCAGCTTGTTTACAACAAGGCCCGTCAATTCAGCATCACTCAGGAACTCACCGAAATCGTTTCGGGAGCCGCCGCGGTTTAAGTTAGGGTTACGAATTACGTAGAGGATTCAAGATGGCTACTGGAAATGTTATCCAGGTTATCGGCGCCGTGGTTGACGTCGAGTTCCCACAAGATGCTGTGCCGAAAGTGTACAACGCGCTTGAAGTGAAAAACGGTGCCACCACATTGGTGCTGGAAGTTGAACAGCAATTAGGCGGCGGCGTAGTCCGTTGCATTGCCATGGGCACATCCGATGGTTTGCGTCGGGGCCTTAAAGTCACCAATCTAGAACGTTCCATTGAGGTGCCGGTGGGGAAAGCCACACTGGGACGCATCATGAATGTTCTCGGTGAACCGGTTGATATGAAGGGTGAAATCGGCGAAGAAGAACGCTGGTCCATCCATCGTCCGGCGCCGAGCTATGAAGATTTATCAAGCTCGCAGGAACTGCTGGAAACAGGCATCAAAGTTATCGACTTGATGTGCCCCTTCGCTAAAGGCGGTAAAGTGGGTCTGTTTGGCGGCGCTGGCGTAGGCAAAACCGTCAACATGATGGAGCTTATCCGTAATATCGCGATTGAGCACTCAGGTTATTCAGTGTTTGCCGGCGTGGGTGAACGTACCCGTGAAGGGAATGACTTCTACCATGAAATGACCGAGTCGAAAGTTATCGACAAAGTATCCTTGGTGTATGGTCAGATGAACGAGCCGCCGGGAAACCGTTTGCGCGTAGCGTTGACCGGCTTGACCATGGCGGAAAAATTCCGTGATGAAGGCCGTGACGTTCTGCTGTTTATCGATAATATTTATCGTTATACCCTGGCCGGGACCGAAGTATCCGCATTGTTGGGCCGTATGCCTTCAGCGGTGGGTTATCAGCCGACGCTGGCGGAAGAAATGGGCGTGCTGCAAGAACGTATCACCTCCACCAAAACCGGTTCAATCACTTCCGTTCAGGCCGTTTATGTTCCTGCGGATGACTTAACCGACCCGTCGCCGGCTACGACGTTCGCCCACCTTGACGCCACCGTGGTTCTGAGCCGCCAAATCGCCTCTCTGGGCATTTATCCGGCGGTTGACCCACTCGACTCCACCAGCCGTCAATTGGATCCGCTGGTCGTCGGTCAGGAACATTACGATGTTGCCCGCGGCGTGCAGTCAATCCTTCAGCGTTATCAGGAGCTGAAAGATATCATTGCGATTCTGGGTATGGATGAATTATCGGAAGACGACAAACTGGTGGTCTCCCGGGCGCGTAAAATTCAGCGTTTTCTGTCTCAGCCGTTCTTTGTCGCAGAAGTATTTACCGGTTCACCGGGCAAATACGTTTCACTGAAAGATACGATTCGTGGCTTTAAAGGCATTATGGACGGCGAATATGATCACCTGCCGGAGCAGGCGTTTTATATGGTGGGTTCCATTGATGAAGCCGTGGAAAAAGGCAAGAAACTGTAACGCTGTGAGAGGAGGGTGACATGGCTGCAAATACTTACCAGCTGGATGTCGTCAGCGCGGAACAGAAAATGTTTTCCGGGCGGGTGGAAAAAATCCAGGTAACAGGTAGCGAAGGCGAACTGGGTATTTATCCCGGTCATGCACCGCTGCTCACCGCCATTAAGCCCGGTATGGTGCGTATCGTTAAAGAACACAGCGAGGAAGAGTACATTTACCTGTCCGGTGGTGTTCTTGAGGTACAACCCAGTGTTGTTACCGTACTTGCCGATACCGCCATTCGCGGCAAAGATCTTGATGAAGCAAGGGCTATGGAGTCTAAACGCATGGCTGAAGAGCATATCAATAATTCCCACGGCGACGTGGACTATGCTCAAGCCTCCGCTGAATTGTCCAGGGCAATTGCTAAATTGCGGGTCATTGAACTGACTAAAAAAGCAATGTAGGCAAGATATTCCGTTCGAAAAGCCAGCCTCTTGCGGGCTGGCTTTTTTTTATTGTTCTGCCGCTTTGCATCCATGCTCTTGGATTAGTTCAGCGGAAAATCCGTTTTCTTTAGTGCCAATGCCCACTAGTAATAAGAAATTGTTGGGGTCAATATTGACCAAAGCAACACCGGTATAATCCATATTGCCGTTTTCCTGCTCAACTTTCGCCTTGATCAATTTAAACAGGTTTTCTTTTTTGAATTCATCTAAATTTATTTTTCTATAGAAATAGCTATAAGGTGCAATGCTAACCTGTTTTGAAGACCACTGACCATCCAATTGATCTACGGCAATATCTGATATGATTTTGCGGGCTTCTGTGGATAAGCATGAAATATGTATATGTAATTGATTTTGTTCACGGTTGTTTTTCGGGTTTATTGTCAAAGAGAGCAATTGTTCTTTGATTGGTTTATTAAAGCGTTCAGTTAAGAAAGACCGTGACTGCCAGGCAAGGTAAAGATAATTTGGCACCGCATCCTGTTGTAACTTAACATCTTCTGTGCCGCTTATCTTATCTGTTGGTAATAATAAATACTGATACTTATCAAAATCCGTTTTATAGATTACATATTTTTCATTTAGATCAACTAGTGCACATGGTTTATAAATGCCGTTGATCTTATATTCAGGAATACAAATATTATTCATTTTATTCCACAAAAAATCATGATCTGCTCTTACGCTGGTGCTGTAAATAAAAAACACCACAATAGATACTAATAATCTAATTGACATATTTAAGTAATCCTTATTAAATGATTTACAAAGACCTACGAATATATAGAGTTTCGATTGCATCATACTTGTACACGCAATAAACTTCAAGATGCAGTTTCAAGCACTAGATAATGATCGTTGATTATGGACGTGAGGGGATTTGCTATCGTCGGCAGCGCCGTGTTAAAAAGAGTGTATATTGTATCTCGAAAACATGCGTATTTTATAAATAGCAATTATTTCAATTATACCCATTCATCACTTTGCATAATCGCGCGAGCGCGTTCAGGTTTTGATTGTAATAAGACAAATAGTGAAGCTCTTTTTTCATGGTAAGAAGCATGATCTCCTTGATACATAAAATAAAACACCTTCATTGATCACCGGTATATAAGTGTTTTCATTCAAGCGTAATAGTCAATAATTGAAATTCATACTCACAACCTGTTTGAATCTGTGTTCAGCAGCTTGGGTACTAACGCTTATTTTTTTATAAAAAATAAGTATGGCATCAGCGCGTGTTAAAACTCCCTGTTTTTTAGTAAAATTGCTGCATATTCACGCGGGATCGCCGATTCTCGGCGTTTCAACGTATAAGAGCGTGAGAATGGCCGCCGCTTTAGGCTTAATGCGGGCATATCGTGTTTTTTAGCTCAAAATATGTAGTAATCCCTGTTCTGAACGGGTTTACTTCCGACTAACGAATTTGATTCATCAGGATGGTTATGTCTAATCGAGCGATGAGCGTGGTAATACTTGCTGCGGGTAAAGGTACCCGGATGTATTCCGAGTTGCCAAAGGTGTTGCACTCGCTGGGGGGGAAAACATTAATTGGCCATGTTATCGATGCTGCAGATCAGCTGAATGCCGAACGTATCCATTTGGTTTATGGCCATGGCGGCGATTTGCTGCGCAAAAAATTGGCGAATGTCTATGCCAGGTTGAACTGGGTGTTGCAGCCGGAACAACGGGGTACCGGACATGCCATGCAGCAGGTTTCACCGTTTTTGCTTGATGATGAAGACGTTCTGATTTTATACGGCGATGTTCCGCTTATTGCGCCCGCCACGCTTTCCCGTTTGCTGGCGGCCAAGCCAGCCGGGGGCATTGGTTTGCTGACTGTAACGCTGGATGATCCCAAGGGTTACGGTCGGATCGTACGCGAAAATGGCAAAGTTGCCGGTATCATCGAGCAAAAAGACGCTTCCGAGGAGCAACAACGTATCAAGGAAGTCAATACCGGTATCCTGGTCGCCGCGGGAGAGGATTTGAAACGCTGGCTGGGGTTGCTGGATAATGATAACGCCCAAGGCGAGTATTACCTGACCGATATTATCGCTATGGCCTGGCGGGAGGGTCGGCGGATCGATACCGTGCAACCCGAGAAGCTTTGGGAAGTGGAGGGAGTGAACAACCGTTTGCAGTTGGCAACGCTTGAACGCGTCTATCAGCGGCAACTGGCGGAACAACTTCTCCTGGCCGGCGTGACGTTGCGCGATCCCGCGCGTTTTGATCTGCGTGGCGAGCTCACTCATGGACGTGATGTTTCCATCGATACCAATGTGATTATAGAAGGCCGGGTTATGCTGGGCAATAACGTGATCATCGGTACCGGTTGCACGCTAAAAGATTGTGAAATCGGCGATAACGTAATCATCAGTCCTTATTGCGTATTGGAAAACGCCAAAGTGAGCGCTGACGCCACCGTGGGTCCGTTCGCCCGTTTGCGGCCTGGCGCCGAGCTGGCTGAAGGGGCTCATGTCGGTAATTTCGTCGAGATGAAAAAAGCGCGGCTTGGCAAAGGGTCGAAAGCCGGGCATTTGAGTTATCTCGGCGATGCCGAAATTGGCGCCGGGGTAAATATCGGCGCGGGCACCATTACCTGTAATTATGACGGCGCCAATAAACATCAAACCGTTATCGGCGACGATGTGTTTGTCGGTTCTGATACGCAACTGGTGGCGCCGGTGGTAATAGCCAAAGGCGCCACTATCGCGGCGGGCACCACCATAACGCGTGATGTCGGGGAAAATGAGTTGGTGCTCAGCAGAGTGAAGCAAACTCATATCAATGGCTGGCAACGTCCGTCAAAGAAAAAAATAATTAGCAAGAATACATAATCCCCAGTTCTACAGGCTCGGGGAAACCGGAGAACCGGAAACCGTCAGATCAAAGACATCGAAATGGCTTTAAAAAGTCATTCATTTAGGAATCATTCAGATGTGTGGAATAGTAGGTGCGGTAGCACAACGTGATATTGCTGAAATACTGTTGGAAGGGTTACGCCGGCTGGAGTATCGCGGCTATGATTCCGCCGGTTTGGCGGTTGTGGATAATGCGGGGCATTTGCAACGCTTGCGCCGGGTGGGGAAAGTTGCCGCTTTGTCCCAGGCGGTGGAAGAACATCCGCTGAGCGGCGGCACCGGTATTGCCCATACCCGCTGGGCGACGCATGGCGAACCTTCGGAAGCCAATGCGCATCCCCATGTTTCCGGTAATATCGTCGTGGTGCACAACGGAATTATAGAAAACCATGAGCCTTTGCGTAAGCTCCTGATTGAACGTGGCTACCAATTTGTTTCCGAAACTGATACGGAAGTCATTGCTCATTTGGTCCATTGGGAACAACGGCAGAAAAGCGGTACGTTGGCAGAAACCGTATTGCGGGTCATTCCGCAATTACGCGGCGCCTATGGTACGGTTATCATGGACAGTGAAAATCCCAGCGTGCTGGTGGCTGCGCGTTCGGGCAGTCCATTGGTGATAGGTCGTGGGGTAGGTGAAAATTTCCTGGCCTCCGATCAGTTGGCGTTGTTGCCGGTCACCCGTCGTTTTATCTTTCTGGAAGAGGGCGATATCGCCGAGGTGACCCGTCGCGCGGTTAAAATTTGGGATACCTTGGGCCAGCCGGTTGACCGGCCTGAAATTGAATCGCAAGTCAAATACGACGCCGGCGATAAAGGTCTTTATCGCCACTACATGCAAAAGGAAATCTTCGAGCAGCCGCAGGCTATCAAAAATGCGCTGGAAGGTCGATTCAATCATGGCGAGGTTACCTTGCCGGAATTGGGCGAAAGCGGTAATCAATTGTTGTCAGAGGTCAAATATATCCAGATTATCGCTTGTGGCACGTCTTTTCACTCCGCCATGGTATCGCGTTATTGGTTTGAAGCGTTGGCCGGCGTGCCTTGTGATGTGGAAATCGCCTCTGAATTCCGTTATCGCAAATCTGCGGTGCGGCCAGGCAGTTTGTTGATTACGCTGTCCCAGTCCGGCGAAACCGCCGATACGCTGGCTGCTTTGCGTTTGACAAAAACCCTCGGTTATCTGGGTTCGCTTGCGATATGTAATGTGCCCGGCTCCTCGCTGGTGCGTGAATCGGATTTAGCGCTGATGACCAAAGCCGGTACGGAAATCGGCGTAGCCTCCACCAAAGCCTTTACCACCCAATTAACCGTATTGTTAATGCTGGTGGCGCGGATTGGCCATTTGCGCGGCATGGATCCTTTGCTGCACCAGCAAATTGTCCATGCTTTACAGGCATTGCCGGCGCGAATCGAGCAACTGTTGGCGTTGGACAAATCCATCGAAGTGCTGGCGGAAGGCTTTATGGATAAACAGCACGCTTTATTCCTGGGCCGCGGCGATCTTTATCCCATAGCGATGGAAGGCGCGCTTAAGCTGAAAGAAATTTCCTATATCCATGCTGAGGCTTATGCGGCGGGAGAATTGAAACACGGTCCGTTGGCGTTAATTGATGCCGAAATGCCGGTTATTGTTATTGCTCCTAATAATGAACTGTTGGAAAAACTGAAATCAAATATCGAGGAAGTGCGGGCGCGGGGTGGTCAATTATATGTTTTTGCCGAACAAGACGCCGGTTTCGTCGATGACGAAAATATGAAGATTATTCCTTTGCCGCACGTGGAAGAAATTGTCGCTCCTATTTATTATACCGTTCCCCTACAGTTATTGGCATACCATGTGGCGTTGATTAAAGGCACTGATGTCGATCAGCCGCGTAACCTGGCTAAATCGGTTACCGTCGAGTAAAACTGTTACCGGTGGCGATTCTGCCCAGGTATGGCGGGTTGCGCCATAAATAAGTCGATTCGGTGAGGACGGGTAAAGCCTCACCGAATTTTTTTGGTTAGATATCATCTCGAAATTTCACCCTATATTTTCATTACAAATGCGAAAACCAACTAAGCTTATTTAATTTCCGCATGACTATTCAATATAAATTCCTTGTAGTTATCCTGAATGTACCAATAATGACTATGTGACTGGGATCATATATATGCCGTTGTTGATATAACTAAAAGGTGCGAGTAATGAATGCCCTACGGATTTGTTCATTTTTCTTTTTTACGGGCCTTGTCGCGCTCGTGACTTGGTGGAAAGTCAGGAAAAACGATATCCACTCCCGACAGGGCTATTTCTTGGCCGGTCGTTCACTGAAAGCCTCTGTGATTGCCGCATCGCTTATGCTGACCAATCTATCAACGGAACAACTGGTGGGTTTGAGCGGGCAGGCCTATAAGTCCGGGATGTCGGTGATGGCATGGGAGGTGATTTCGACCATTCCATTGGTTTTGTTGGCGCTGATTTTTTTACCTCGCTATTTGCAACGAGGCATTATCACCATACCGGACTTTATCGAAGAGCGTTATGACAAAACTACGCGCATTTTGGTAGATTGCTGCTTTTTGATTGCCACCGGTGTTTGTTTCTTACCCATTGTGCTTTACTCTGGATCGCTGGCATTGAACAGCTTGTTTCATGTCAGCGCTCTTACCGGGCTAAGCCAAAGCAGCGCCACTATTATCATGGTTATCGCGCTGGGGCTGATGGGCACCTTGTATGCGGTTATCGGCGGTCTGCGCGCAATCGCCGTCGCCGATGTCGTCAACGGCATTGGATTGGTTATCGGCGGCCTGCTGGTGCCGTACTTCGGACTGACGGCACTCGGCGCAGGCAGCTTTATCGACGGCATCAATAAACTAACGATGGAACATTCCGAGCGTCTGAACTCCATTGGGGGCGCCCATGACCCGGTGCCTATCGGCGCCGCCTTAACCGGACTGGTATTGGTGAATACCTTTTATTGGTGTACCAATCAAGGCATTGTCCAACGGACTCTGGCCGCCAAAAACCTGGCCGAAGGGCAAAAAGGCGCGCTACTGACGGCGCTGCTGAAAATGCTGGATCCGCTTATCCTGGTCTTGCCAGGCGTCATCGCTTATCACCTATTCCAAGGACTGCCCAAGGCGGACATGGCCTATCCGCTGCTGGTAAATCAGATCTTGCCCGCACCCTTGATCGGATTTTTTGGCGCGGTGTTGTTCGGCGCCATTATCAGCGTTTTTAGCGGCTTTCTTAACAGCGCCAGCACCTTATTCAGCCTGGGCATCTACAGCCGCATAATAAATCCTAACGCCACGGCGATAAAACAGGTGCTGGTGGGACGTTATTTTGGTTTGATTCTGGCGTTGGTTTCAGTGATGGTAGCGCCCACAATTGCCAATGCCCCGGAAGGTTTATATAGCTGGATGAAGCAGTTGAATGGGGTGTATAACGTTCCCTTGGTCACCATTATCATCATGGGTTTCTTTTTTCCCCACATTCCGGCAATAGCGGCTAAGTTAGCGATGTTATTAGGCATTGCCAGCTATATATTGATCAATTACGTTTTTCATTTCCCGATCCATTTCCTATATGTCCTGGCTATGACCTTTTGCTTGAATGTGTTAGTCATGTTGGCTATCGGTAAACTTGCCCCACGTGAAACGCCTTTTGTCTTTCACGATTCTATGGCGGTAAACATGATGCCATGGCGATCGGTCAAAATAGCTTCGGTGGGCGTCATTGCCGCGATGATCTTTATCTATGCTTTCTTGGCCCGCTTCGGTGGCTGGAATAGTACTTGGTTATGTTGGCTTACAGGTATTGCCGTTATCGCCATTTCTCTCTGGCTAATCAAAGTCAGTGCGAATAAACCGAAAACCAAGGAGGAAATCGCCTGATGAAGCCCAATATAATCTTTATCATGACCGATACGCAGGCCACTAATATGGTCGGGTGCTATACCGGTCTTCCGCTGCATACCGACAATATAGACGCGCTGGCTAAACGGGGGACCAAATTTAATTCGGCCTGGACCACGGCACCGCTGTGTACCCCGGCGCGCGCCGGTTTGTTCACCGGTCTCTATTCCAATCAAAGCGGTCCCTGGACTAATAATCTTGCGCCGGGAAAGAATATTCGGACCATGGGAAATTATTTTAAGGATGACGGTTGGCTAACCGCCTATATCGGCAAATGGCATCTCGACGGCCATGACTATTTTGGCACCGGCATCTGTCCGCCGGAATGGGATCCCGACTACTGGTACGATGGCGCGAATTATCTCCATGATTTGCCGGACGATAAAATCAGTCTATGGCGCAACGGGCTCAATTCAAAAGAGGAGCTTGAACAACATCAGATTGATGACCAGTTTACCTGGGGATATCGCATCAGCCAGCGCGCCATTGATTTTATCGATAAACAGCGTCGACAGCGGGCAAAGCCGTTTCTGCTGGTGCTCTCTTATGATGAGCCGCATCATCCCTTTACCTGTCCGCCGCGTTATCTCGATCGGTTTGCTGATTTTCATTATCCGCTGGGTAAAAAAGCAGCGGATGACCTCAGCCATAAGCCGGTTCATCAGCGTTTATGGGCGAAGGCAATGCCCTCACCCGTAACGGATGATGCGACATATCACCATCCTATCTATTTTGCTTGCAATGATTTTGTCGACGACCAAATAGGGCGGGTACTGAATCATCTGACGCCAGAAGAATGGGATAATACCTGGATAGTTTATACCTCCGATCATGGCGAAATGATGGGGGCCCATCAGCTGATTAGCAAAGGTTCGGCTGGTTACGACGATATCTGCCGTATCCCCTTTATTATCCATGGCCCTGGTCTCCCGGTACGTGAGATAGATACGCCGGTAAGCCATATCGATTTGTTGCCGACGTTATTGTCGATAGCCGATATCCCTATACCGCCGTTATTACACGGTGAAAGCTTACTGCCGATGCTGTCGGCGGTGGAACAGGAGCGGCGGCGATCGGTGATGGTGGAATTCAATCGTTATGAGATTGAGCATGACAGCTTCGGGGGTTTTATACCGATGCGGGCCTGGGTCACCAATGATTTGAAACTTGTCATTAATCTGTTTGATGACGATGAACTTTATGACCGACGCAACGATCCGGAGGAACTGGTTAATCTGATAGACGATGCGGATTATGCCGAACGGCGTAATGTCATGCACGATGACTTGTTAAACTATATGGACCGCATTCGCGATCCGTTTCGTAGTTATCGCTGGGCTATGCGGCTCTGGCGGCCTGACAAACATGAACAATGGCTGGGTGCGTTTCGTCCTAAACCGGACGATTACGTCTCACCGGTGGTCAGGGATTACGATACCGGAATGCCGACCAAGGGCGTAAAAATTGAGGAAAAAAGGCAAAAATTCTGATACCTCTGGTGCGACGACGGCTGTGCATAATTTGCTGAATTATCAGACAGCCGTCAATCTGGCTTTCCCCTAACGCATCTTTTATAGAACCTTTTAGCCTATATAAGGCCAATGAGTGGGTGCGTCATCGACCAGCGGCTGGAATATGCGCTATATTGTCCGACTGGCCGGGGCCGGCGATTGTTAAAAAAAATTCATATGCTGCCTGAAGTCGAGCTCGTCTTGTTGTCATAAAATTGTCATATTACTGACATGTGACTGTCATTGAGTTGTCCTATTTTCCTTCCTGCAGCTCTATAATTAAAAAAAGCGGCCTTCGGCCAATTTTTAAAATCCCACAGGAGGGATCATGAAACTGATGCATACCGCTGTTGCCAGTCTTGTTGCAGCCACATTTGCCCTGACAAGTCTCTCTTCGTTCGCTGCTGCTAGCTTGACCGGTGCCGGCGGCACATTCCCCGCCCCTGTTTATGCCAAATGGGCAGACACATATCAAAAAGAAACCGGGGTTAAAGTCAATTATCAGGGTATCGGATCTTCCGGCGGCATTAAGCAGATTGAAGCCAACACTGTGGATTTCGGCGCTTCCGATGCTCCTTTAAGCGATGCTGATTTGTCGAAAAATGGCCTGTTTCAGTTTCCGACCGTGATTGGCGGCGTTGTATTGGCCATCAATGTCCCTGGGATTAAATCCGGTCAATTGACCCTGGACGGCCATACGCTGGGCGAAATTTATCTGGGTAATATCAAAAAATGGAATGACCCGGCAATCACCAAGCTTAACCCGGGCCTTAGCCTGCCTGATCAGAACATCGCCGTAGTGCGTCGTGCCGATGGTTCAGGTACCTCGTTTGTCTTCACCAGCTATCTGTCCAAAGTCAATGACACCTGGAAACAGAAAGTGGGCGCCAGCACCACCGTTAACTGGCCGATTGGTCTGGGCGGTAAAGGCAATGACGGCGTGGCCGCATTTGTTCAGCGTCTACCTGGCGCCATCGGTTATGTTGAGTATGCCTACGCCAAGCAAAATGGTTTGTCTTTCACCAAACTGATCTCCGCCGACGGCAATCCTGTGTTGCCTTCACAAGATAATTTCAGCGCAGCGGCGAAAGGCGTAAACTGGCAACAGACGTTCGCCCAGGACTTGACCAACCAGAAAGGCGACAATGCCTGGCCGATCACGTCTACCACCTTTATTATGATGCATACCGTACAGACCAAGCCGGAACAAGCGAAAGAAGTCTTCAAATTCTTTGATTGGGCTTATGACAAAGGTGGCGATCAAGCCAATGCCCTTGACTACGCCACACTGCCAAAAGACGTGATAGCTCAGATTCGCGCCGCTTGGAAAGCTTCCATCAAGGACAGCAGCGGTAAGGCTCTGTATTGATCATCAGTCGTCCCCTTCCTTAACCTTAGGGAAGGGACTACAGACCAACCAAATGAGTAATATATGGCTGACAATAAGCCGGCACAGCATGCCCCAGGTAAACAAGGCGATCTGATTTTCGGTACATTGGTCAGACTGGCCGCCCTCTTAACATTGTTAATGCTGGGCGGCATTATTGTCTCACTGATATTTGCCTCTTGGCCAAGTATTGAGAAATTTGGTTTTGCATTTCTCTGGACCAAAGAATGGGATCCGCCTGGCCAGCAATTCGGTGCGCTGGTACCCATCTACGGTACATTGATGACCTCATTGATTGCCCTGCTGATCGCGGTACCGGTCAGTTTCGGTATCGCTCTGTTTTTAACGGAATTGGCGCCAGGCTGGTTGAAACGGCCATTGGGCGTTGCAATTGAACTCCTGGCCGCCATCCCTAGCATTGTTTATGGCATGTGGGGCCTGTTTGTTTTCGCCCCGCTGTTTGCCACCTATTTTCAACAACCCCTGGGCAACGTTTTGTCGACCATTCCTTTTGTCGGGGTGTTTTTCTCGGGGCCGGCCTTCGGCATCGGCATTCTGGCCGCGGGCGTTATTCTGGCGATCATGATCATTCCCTACATTGCCGCTGTGATGCGCGATGTGTTTGAACAAACGCCGGTAATGATGAAGGAATCCGCGTACGGTATCGGTTGCACCACCTGGGAAGTTATCTGGCGTATCGTCCTGCCTTTCACCAAAAATGGTGTTATCGGCGGCGTTATGCTGGGTTTGGGGCGCGCGCTGGGTGAAACCATGGCGGTGACTTTTATCATCGGCAATACCAATCAATTAGACAGCATCTCACTGTTCATGCCCGGCAATAGTATTACGTCGGCTTTGGCCAATGAATTCGCCGAAGCATCGGCCGGACTGCATACCGCAGCCTTGATGGAATTAGGGCTGATACTGTTTGTCATCACCTTTATCGTATTGGCGTGTTCCAAATTCATGATAATGCGTTTGGCAAAAAATGAGGGGGTGAAATAATGGCGACTGTTGAACATCAAATGATTCAAACCTCCTCGCAAATGGCGGCCCGTCGCAAACGGCAAGCCTGGCGCCGGCAAAAAAACCGCCTGGCCCTGTTGCTCTCCATGGCAACCATGGTGTTCGGGCTGTTCTGGTTGTGCTGGATTTTGTTTACTACGGTAAGCCGCGGGATTGAAGGGTTGTCTTGGTCGTTATTCACCGAGATGACGCCACCGCCGAACACCGCCGGCGGCGGGTTGGCCAATGCGTTGGCCGGCAGTGGACTGCTGATTGTGTGGGCAACTGTTTTTGGTACGCCGCTGGGAATCATGGCCGGTATTTATCTGGCGGAATACGGCCGGAAGTCGCTGTATGCGGAAGTGGTTCGCTTTATCAATGATATTTTGCTTTCCGCGCCGTCAATTGTCATCGGCTTGTTTGTCTACACGCTGGTGGTGGCGAAAATGGAGCATTTTTCCGGATGGGCCGGCGTTATCGCCCTGGCTCTGCTGCAGGTGCCGATTGTTATCCGCACCACGGAAAATATGATGCGCCTGGTGCCAGACACCATGCGTGAGGCGGCCTACGCTTTAGGAACGCCGAAATGGAAAATGATATCCGCCATCACTTTCAAGGCATCCATTTCCGGCATTATCACCGGCGTGTTGCTTGCCGTGGCGCGTATCGCCGGTGAAACCGCGCCTTTGCTGTTCACTTCGCTCTCCAATCAGTTCTGGAGTACGGACTTAATGCAGCCTATCGCCAACCTGCCGGTCACCATATTCAAGTTTGCCATGAGCCCCTTCCCCGAATGGCAGCAACTGGCTTGGGTGGGTGTGTTATTGATTACCTTATGCGTGCTGTTTTTGAATATCCTGGCACGGATCATTTTCGCGAAAAAAAATTAATCTAGAGTCAGGCGCAATGCGCCATTGATAGAGAGAGTGTGCATGAGCAGGATAAACAACGCCACCGATACTAAAGTAAAGGTTCATAACCTGAATTTTTATTATGGCAAATTCCATGCGCTTAAGGATATCAGTCTGGATATCGCCAGCAATCAAGTGACGGCGTTTATCGGCCCGTCTGGTTGTGGCAAATCCACCTTGCTGCGCACCTTCAACAAAATGTATCAGCTTTATCCTGATCAGCGAGCCGAAGGGGAGATTTTGCTGGATGGCGAAAATATCCTTACTGATCGTAGCGATGTGTCTTTACTGCGCGCTCGTGTCGGTATGGTTTTTCAAAAACCAACGCCTTTCCCAATGTCTATTTTTGACAACATTGCCTTTGGCGTGCGGTTATTCGAGAAGCTATCAAGAACGGAAATGGAAGAACGCGTGCAGTGGTCGTTGACCAAAGCAGCGTTGTGGAACGAAACCAAAGATAAATTGCATCAAAGCGGTTACAGCTTATCCGGCGGACAGCAGCAACGTTTGTGCATCGCGCGCGGCATCGCCATCAGGCCTGATGTTCTATTGCTGGACGAGCCTTGTTCCGCCCTTGACCCCATCTCAACCGGACGCATAGAAGAGTTGATCACCGAGTTGAAAACGGATTATACCGTAGTGATCGTCACGCATAACATGCAACAGGCGGCGCGTTGTTCCGATTACACCGCATTTATGTATCTTGGTGAATTAATTGAATTCAACGACACGGACAGTATTTTTACTGCGCCGAATCATAAACAAACCGAAGACTATATTACTGGCCGCTATGGTTAATAACGGGATATATCATGGAAAATCTCAACCTCAATAAACATATTTCCGGCCAGTTTAATGCTGAACTGGAGAATATCCGTACTCAGGTTATGGCAATGGGTGGGCTGGTGGAACAGCAACTCACCGATGCCATCAGTGCCATGCACAACCAGGATGAGGAACTCGCCAAGCGGGTTGTGGCCGGCGATACCAAAGTCAATTCCATGGAAGTGGCTATTGATGAGGCATGTGTACGCATCATCGCTAAACGTCAGCCAACCGCCAGTGATTTACGTCTGGTCATTTCCATTATCAAGACGATCTCCGAGCTGGAACGTATCGGCGATGGTGCGGATAAAATCTGCCGTACGGCGCTGGAAAAATATTCCCAGCAGCATTTGCAAATGCTCGTTAGCCTGGAATCGGTTGGACGCCATACCATACAGATGCTGCATGATGTGCTCGATGCGTTTGCGCGCATGGATCTGGATGAAGCCATCCGAATTTATCGCGAAGACAAAAAAGTCGATCAGGAATATGAAGGTATTGTACGTCAGTTGATGACCTATATGATGGAAGACCCGCGCACAATACCCAGCGTACTGACCGCGCTGTTCTGCGCCCGTTCCATCGAACGTATCGGCGACCGTTGCCAGAATATTTGCGAATACATTTTTTATTTTGTGAAGGGCCAGGATTTCCGCCATGTTGGTGGTGATGCGCTGGAAACATTATTGACCGGCAAAGATGCCTCCACAGGCGCGGCGGGAGATGCCGCTCCTAGCGAGAATATTGTCCCCCCTGCGGAATAATGTCTTTAAAAACCCGCTAGCGGTTGCCGGTTTCAAGTCGAATGGCTTAAAACCGGCACTATGCTGTAGCGCGTCCTTTAAATCCCCGCTATTGGCGTTTGGGTCAAAACCCAGTGACGCTCGCGCCATAACTCCGGCAGTTGACTCATATCGTCGAAACGGGTCACCAGCGGGTGTTCTATGGATTGATTAAGGGGATCGGCGCAATAATAAAAAACCGGGATGCCGGCGGCAATGCCAGCTTGCGTACCGGCAGCGGAATCCTCGACCAAAATGCAGTTTTCAACCGGCACGTTGAGGTCGGCTGCGGCATGGTAAATGAGCGCGGGATCGGGTTTCCAGCTCTGTATGTCATAACCGCTATACAAACGATCCCGAAAAAAAGGCAATAATTTCGTCAGTCCCAGTGAATGCTGCATTTTACTGACCGGTCCGTTGGATACCACGGCGACAGGCACGATGATTTGTTCTAACAATTCACGCACTCCGCTTATCGGCACCAAGCGTTCATTGAATAATCGCGCCACTTCGATACGATACTCTTTTTCCAAACTGGCCATGTCCTGCTCAAGAACGTAGCGTTTTTTGATACGGTCGATAATCTCGTAAAACTTAACGCCTTTGAAGTCCTTGATGACGTGTTCAAGCGTCATGGCGATGCCGTAATGGCCAAACAGAAGGACATAAGCTTCGCAGCACAGGATTTCGCTATCCACCAAGGTGCCATCGCAGTCAAACAACACGCATGTAATACCCGCCATCAAACCTGATCCCCTATTATCAAAAATAAAACGCTCTCGTTACTTTACCTCATTGCGTCGTCGAAGTTCGTTAAAAACGGCTAACATATACCCAACTTGAAGTATGACGAGGATATAACCTGGTTTATCATCAAGAAGGGAGAATGAGTCATTGAAATCATAAGCGATCTACTGGGGGATAATAGGGCTTTTGGCTCAGTGAGATCAAAAAACGATTGTTCCGAAGCGGGTATTTTGTGATATCTGCTTAAAGCGTGCCAGCACGGGAAATCTCGATAGACCCGTCATACTTAACGTTACAGCCCCTTAGATAAAAAAATTTATTTATTAATGAGGTAAATAATGACTGGTGAGAAAAAAATCAGCGCTAAAAAGAAGACGTTATGCCTGATGGCGGTCTTGGTGGTGATTAATATCATCGCCTGGGTTTGGGCGCTGACGATTTTTCATCATAATGCGGCGCTGATAGGCGCGGCGTTGTTGGCTTATAGTTATGGCTTACGCCATGCGGTCGACGCGGATCATATCGCCGCCATTGACAACGTTACCCGCAAGCTGATGCAACAGGGGCAACGTCCGGTATCCGTGGGCGCCTATTTTTCACTGGGTCATTCCACCATTGTGCTGGCGGCCTGCGCCGCGATTGCGGCCACGTCATTAGCCTTTCAGGGAAGGATGGGCTGGTTCCAGGAATATGGCGGCATGATCGGCACGCTGGTTTCAGCGTTTTTTCTGTTGATAGTGGCGCTGATCAACTTACTCATTTTACAGACCGTTTATAAAGCTTTTCAGCAAATCAAGCAGGGCAGAGTCGTCAACGATGCCGCTATCGATCAGTTGGCAACGCAAAATGGCGGCTTGATGACCAAGCTATTTCGATTTGCTTTCAAATTCGTTAATAAAAGCTGGCATATGTACCTGGTGGGCTTTTTATTCGGTCTGGGATTTGATACCGCCACCGAAGTAGGTTTATTGGGTATCTCCGCCGCTGGCGCGACGACGGGTATGTCGATATGGTCAATCATGATATTTCCCATTCTCTTCGCCAGCGGTATGTCGCTGGTGGACTCGCTTGATAACGCCGTAATGGTGGGGGCTTATGGCTGGGCCTTTGCCAAGCCGGTGCGCAAGCTTTATTACAATATGATCATTACAGCAACCTCAGTGATTATCGCGTTGTTTATTGGCGGCCTGGAAGCACTGGGACTTCTCGTCGATAAATTAAATCTTCATGGCGATGTTTGGGATGCTGTTAGCTATCTTAACAACAATATGGGTAATGTCGGTTATTGGGTTATCGGGATGTTTATTTTATTTTGGATTATTTCGGTACTTAATTTTCGCTGGAGAAAATACGATAGTCTGTTGGTGGACTAATGGTATCTCGCTTCACTCTGGATTTATTTCCCTATGGAAACAACGGGAAGTGATAGCGCTGGTTAAAAAATGCTTCGAATAGTATTTATTTCGAGCGTATTGACGCTAATCAAGCGATAATCTTTGCCTGTTTTTTCTACGGGAGTTTATTAATGTTTGCTGTATTCATAGAGAAGCCGAATTGTTTGGCGACCAAGATTGGGATCGGTTTCGCGATATTATTATTGTCTGCCTGTAGCACCAACATGGCGACAAAACAGAGCGGTTTTCTCAGTGATTACAGCCGTCTCTCGCCACCGCTTAAGGATGGGCAAAAATCCCTGAAAACCACTGTATCAATTGATCCTGCTCATACCACGGTTACCGCAGTGGAATGGCGGGTCAAAAACGATAGTTTGTCGCCGGAGGAACGAGCTGAATTGCTTAAGGCACTGAAAGTCGATTTGCAGGAGCAGTTGTTGCATTTGCCTCCGTCGCCCAACAGCCGGCCGGCAGAGGTTCGCGCAGCCATTACCGATATCTCCACCGTATCACCTTCGTTGAATGTGCTGAGTGCCGCGCTGATTGCCGTACCGCTTGATCGTGGCGGCGCCGCCGTAGAGATCGAAGCTATTGATTCAGGCACGCATCAGCAACTCGCCGCGTTGAGTCAGGGTTATTATGCGCCGATGAGCGAAGTGAAAGCCCGATTTAGTAAACTGGCTTCGGCTCGTATCGCTATTGATAAGGTGAGTGCCGATTTCGGACCTCTGATCCATCCTTAACCAGTGCTGGGGTGGATTATTAGGTTTATCCCGATTGGAAAAAGCCCGGTCGCAAACGAGAGCCAGGCTATTATTCATCTTGTGCGGGTTACATGTTGTTTGTGCCAGTAAAATGAACTTTTAAGTGCTTATTGTTCATGATGTTGCATGGCGCCGACTTTTGGAATAAAGGTCAAAGCATATATTGCGCAGATACCGACGATGGTATAGACCACCCGCGCTAATATTGCCTCTTGGCCGCCAAATATCGCGCTGACCAGATCAAACCTAAATAGGCCAACTAACAGCCAGTTCAGACCACCGATAATTAATAACACCAATGCAATAATTGTTAACGATTTCATAAAACCTCCTGCCATTAAGAATGTATTTAAATAGACGAATAACACTAATAAACCGTTAATGCAGTAAAGTTGAAAAGTTATATAAATATTTAATAACATTTATTATACATTTGATGACGCTTTTCGCATTGATTATCAGGACAGATCACTTTTCAATATCTAGATATCGCCTTGTTGGCGGTGATGGTTTATTTGCCCGGATGGCGTCATTCAACCCAGGATCGGCGCCAGGAAAAAACTTGCCGGATTAAGGCGCTATCTTTCTTAAGGATGGCGATTTTATGGGTTGCCGAAGGCTTGTGTTTTCTGTCCGTCTGGATTACTCGACAGGATGTCGTGTGGGTGGGTGGGTGGATGGATGGCCAAAAATCATGCGGTAAGGAGGATGAACATGCGTAACGCACGGTGGGATGGGTAAACCCTAGCTGGGATATTAGTACGCACTCAAATTTATAGCGCATTACCCGTTTAACGGGCGCAAGAGGGGCTTATAAATATGTCAATGCCCATTATTTTGTAATAAAGTTTAACACATTTTATTTTTTTCAAATGTGTTAATAAAAAGAGGATAATAGGCTTACTTTGCTGTTATGGCAGGTTTTTTTCAACTGAGGAGATTTTTTTGACCCGTAAAAATGGGTCAATATAATGTGTTGAACATAAACGGGGCTACAACATGATGCGGGAATAATCAGCCGCTCTTTTGTTTGCTCGATATAATAGCTTTCACTATACATAATTAGCCATGTTGACAAGTTTATTCTTGGTCGGAGATGTAATGTTATGACGCCTTCTGAAGCGCAGATGTTAGAGGATGAAGCAAAGTACTGTTCTCATGGAGACACAGTTCACTATGTGCATCCCCCTAAAATTTTTGAGAGTTGTAAAGGAAGCTATATATTTGATGGGGAAGGCATTCCTTACCTCGATCTGCAAATGTGGTACTCTGCCGTCAACTTTGGTTATGCTAATCCGCGTCTGGATAATGCACTAAAACATCAGATTGATGTATTGCCGCAGATTGCCAGCCAATACTTGCATCCGACCAAAATTGAATTGAGCAAAATCATCGCTCAAGACATGGAAAAGAAATTCGGCTTGCCCGGACGTGTCCATTACAATGTCGGCGGTTCTCAATCCATTGATGATTCCCTGAAACTGGTACGCAACTACTGTAACGGCAAAAGCCACATGTTCGCCTTCGAGGGCGGCTATCATGGTCGTACCCTGGGAGCATCCGCGATTACGTCCAGCTACCGTTATCGTCGCCGTTACGGCCACTTTGGCGACCGCGCTCAATTCATCCCTTTTCCCTATCCTTTCCGCCGTCCAAAAGGTCTGTCTCCTGAAGAATATGCAGAGAAGCTGATCGCCGATTTTGCACGGCTGTTTGAAAACGAATATCACGGCGTTTGGGATCCGAAAGTCAATCAATCCGAATTTGCCGCTTTCTATATCGAACCGATCCAAGGCACCGGTGGTTATATCATTCCGCCTCGGAATTTTTACAAGGGCCTGAAAAAAGTCCTTGATGATCATGGCATTCTGCTGGTGGTGGATGAAATTCAAATGGGCTTCTACCGTACCGGCAAGTTATGGTCTATTGAACATTTCGGCATCACGCCCGATGTGCTGGTATTTGGTAAGGCGCTGACCAATGGTCTGAATCCGTTGGCCGGTATCTGGGCGCGCGAAGAAATGATTAATCCGGTAACTTTCCCGGTGGGTTCAACGCATTCTACTTTCGCTTCCAACCCGTTAGGTACCTCAGTCGGTCTTGAAGTGATGCATATGCTCGCTGAAAAAGACTATGAAACTCAGGTTATGAACAGCGGCGCTTACTTCCTTGAAGGATTGAAAACGCTGCAAACCCGTCATCCGGAAATCGGTGATGTGGACGGTTTGGGCCTGGCTTTGCATGCTGAACTTTGCCAAGCTGACGGCTTTACCCCGAACAAAGCGCTGTTGGATAAGATGGTTGATATCGGCTTGTCCGGCACGCTGGATTATCAGGGTAAAAAATGCGGCCTGGTGTTGGATGTGGGCGGTTACTATAAAAACGTCATCACATTTGCGCCCTCTTTGGAAATCAGCCGCAGTGAGATCGATCAAGCCATGGAACTGCTGGATCAATTGATAATTCGCGCAAAAAAGGAACTGTAAGATAATTAACCTGCTTACTAATGCACTACAGTGCATTAAGTTTGTGATTTGCTGATATAGTGTCCGAACTGGGACAGTGCGTGTTAGTCAGCGCAGCGGCGAATCCATGCTGATTCGTTACCAGTGAAAGGCAGCGTTCGCGCTGCCTTGTTGCACGGTGAACGGATTGAACCATGACCCGATCTCTGACATTCGTTCACACTGTCCCATTTGTTTGTCTATGATTATGTTTGCCCGCAATCTGAAGCGCCTATACCCGTCATACTTCAAGTTGCAGGTGCGTTGGCTTTCCTCGTTCACCCCAGTCACTTACTTGAGTAAGCTCTTGGGGATTCGCTGCGTCGCAGAAGTGGTCCTAGGAATTAGAACAAAGCGATAAGTGGAAATCCTGCTCACCACAGGCGATGATAATCGTCAAATAAGGAGCATCCAAATGGCAAAACGTCCCCGTCGCAACCACCCTCCGGCCTCAAGGCCAAAGTGGCTTTAGCCGCCGTGCGCGGCGACAAGACGCTGGCTGAACTGGCTCAGCAGTTCGATGTCCATCCCAACCAGATCACCCAGTGGCGCAGTCAATTGTTGGACAATGCCGCCGGCGTATTCGGCGCTCAAATCGAAGACGCGGTGCCGCCAGTTGATGTAAAGGTCTTGCACGCCAAGATCGGCGAATTGACGCTGGAGAACGATTTTTTAGAAGGCGCGCTCGTCAAGGCGGGATTGCTGAGCGCAAAGCGATGATCGATCGCACCCATCCGTTACCGCTGAGCCGGCAGGCCAAAGCCGTGGGCATCAGCCGGGGAAGCCTGTACTACTTGCCGCACCCGGTGTCGGCGCAGGATCTGGCGCTGATGCGCGAATCGATGAATTGCACCTGGAACTGCCGTTCGCCGGCAGTCGGATGCTTCGCGATTTTTTAAACCGGGAGGATATTGCGGTGGGACGCAAACACATCGTCACGCCGATGCGCCGTATGGGCATAGAGGCGTTGTACCGTAAGCCCAACACCAGTCGCAAACACCCCGGACACAAGATTTACCCCCTACCTGCTTCGGGGCTTGATAATCGACCGGCCCAACCAGGTCTGGGCTATGGATATCAGCTATATCCCGATGGCCCGTGGCTTCGTCTATCTGACGGCTGTGCTCGATTGGTACAGTCGCCGGGTACTGGCGTGGCGGGTTTCAATCACGATGGATACAGATTTCTGCATCGAGGCGCTCGAAGAGGCCATAGCTCGGCATGGCACGCCGGAGATATTCAATACCGATCAGGGGAGCCAGTTCACCAGCCAGGCCTTCACCGGCTTGCTCAAAGAGCATGGTATCGCCATCAGCATGGACGGTAAGGGGTGTTGGCGCGATAACGTGTTGGTCGAGCGATTGTGGAAGACAGTCAAGTACGAGGAGGTCTACCTGCGAGGTTACGATGGCGTCAGCAACGCAAAAACATCGCTGGCTGACTACTTCGACTTCTATAATGGGCGTAGGCCACACAGCGCGCTTGATCGACGAACACCCGATCAGGTCTATTTCAACCACCAACCGCTGCCTTGGCCGAAGGTAGCTTAATACGGACAGATATCCACTTATTGAACTCGGTTACTTTGTTCAAACGAATGGAACCACTTCTTCCGGCGGTTGGCGGTATTTCCACCGGCGGAAGGAGTGTGATCACGAATCAGTGGACTCGCCTTTGGCCAAACACAATATTCCGGACAGGATAAGCAACCCGCCCGCGATTTTCGCGATATTGAGTGTATCGTCGAACAACCAGACCGATACCAGGGTGACACTGATGATTTCCAGGTGCGATGCGGCAAAAGCCGGTCCCACCGGTGCGTATTTCAATAATGTCATCCAGGTGACAAATGCGCCAAGATAACCGATGAATGCGCCATATATCCAGGGATGACTGAAAACGCGCAATAGCCATGCTATATCAAACATGAGTGGCGCAGCGTGCACTGAGGCAAATTTGAAGCTGACCTGCGCCAGGGTATCAAACATCATCAGTGCGAGAAAACCAAGCACATAAAAACGTTTTTTCATTCCATACCCACCACCATGACGCCGCAGGCAATAAGTAAAATGCCCATCAGACGCCACTTGCTCAAGCTTTCTTTGAACCAAATGCGGCCGAAGATCATGATAGCCACGATATTGATTGAACCCAGCATCACACCGACCGACAGCGGCACCAGCGACAAAAAGGCCAGCCACAGCAAAAATTCGAAGACATAACTGAAAATACCGATCCATATCCATTTATGGGTCAGCATATGGCGCCAGTTGGCGATACCGGAATAGGAGTTACTGGATAATGCCGCGGCTTTAAATGCCAACTGACCCAACGTATCCAATATGACATTGAGTAGCCAGAGAAGGATGGTTAACTGGCTCATGACGCTGTATTGAGTCCCCGTGTCATGCGCTTTGCATGGAAGAATTTAATTCCGTGTGCAGACCGACTGACTTATGTTGTCTATCGCCGGCTTGCGAGGCGGGCGGTACGTTTTGCTGCATGAAGGTCAATGAGCGGGTGATGAGTTCGCGCCGGTCATTGTCTATGGTAATCATATGATAGCTATTTTTCAGCAATACCATTTTCACCGGGCCGCTCACATTATCGCGCACCAACTCGCCGTTTCGGCGATGCGCGATATCGTCATTTTCAGCATGCAATATCAGGCAGGGCGAAGTGACCTTATGCAGAGACTGGCGGACATTACGGGCCAAATAGACAAATTGGCTCAACGATGGCCACGGGTTGCCAGCCAAGCCGGCAGCGCCGCTATCGCCGCTTAACATATTTTGCGAAATTTTGCGGCGCAGCTGTTCATTATGGATGCCATAAGGCGGTTCTTCATTAACAACGCGGCCGCGGCAAATATGCAGCTTATCGGTCAACGTCAGCAACAACGGCCCCATTAATTTGGTCAACGGCGAAACCGTCCAGCCGTCAAAACGGAAGGTCGCGCCGTAAACCAGCACGCCTTGCACGTTTTGCGGATAATCGGACGCGTATTTCAGCGCCAGCACCGCGCCCATCGACAAGCCACCTACGTAAAGGTAATCCACACGCTCACGTAATTTTTCTGCACTTTCAACAACAGTTCGGTACCAGTCTTGCCAATTGGTGGCAATCAAATCATTCATATCGCCGCAATGACCGGCCAGTTGCATACCATAAACGGTGAAGCCGGCACGGTTAAACTCACGGCCGATTCCACGCATTTCGGTTGGCGTTCCAGTTAATCCATGGATTAATAGAACGCCGATTCTGCCGCCTTCCAACAGAAAATCATGATGGTTGATCACACATCCCCCGGATTATCAATTGTTCGACTGGCGCAAAATAGTTAATGTCCCGCTGTTGCAATAAGCGTTCAAGCTGCGCTGGGGCCTGTGAAAAATTTTTCATGGCGGTATAAGGAACCCCCATCCGCTGACATTCGTTAATCAGACTGTTTTTAGCAAAGACATGATCAGCAATTTGCGATACACAAAAATCGGAGCGGCCATCGCCTATCATCAAAAATTTATCCGGCGCCACAGTTTTGGCGATACCGCATTTGCACACGCCGCTGGCTTTCAGACAATTCGAATTATGATAAGGGAAGTCCAATGCCCAGCGACGATCGCTCACTTGCCGCAAACGATTGGCGATAACCGGAATACCGCTGATGCCATTGGCTTGCAAAATATAATTGATAGCATAATCAAGACCGTCGCTCACAATGTGCAACGGCACAGCGCGCCTATGGGCATACAGAACAAAATCCGCAAAATACGGATCGATAGTCAAGGTTGAAAGACACTCATTCAGCTCGCGTCGTGATGTATCGAGCAAGGCAATCTGGCCGGCCATGCACTCCTGGGAACCGATCTCGCCGTTTTCCCATTGCTGTTCCAGTTGTTCCCAACCAGGCATACCAAATGCATCCAATAATGTATCTGTGACGTCTTTGAAACTGATCGTTCCGTCAAAATCACACAGTACCGTCCATGACGGATCAACTCGGGTTGACTGAATGGATTTTATTGCCATATATACAGCTATAAGCTCTGAAAGGGGGACGATGATAACAAGATTACCCAGCCCCACGAACGGTGACGAGCCTGAATCAAAAAATTCAGCGGATGCAAAGTATTCTACCTTAAAAATTATAAATAGTTTATAAACGAAATGGTGCGAGGGGTAATATTGTGTATTTTTGGACACAAATCACCATAAGTTATTGTTTTTAAAGTATATTTATTTTAAAGCAATGACTTATTTTGACATAAGCCATACTAAAAACTGTAATTTATGCCCACAGAGAATGCATAAGTCTCATTTTGGCTGACCATTGGACTATTGCGCACTGTTGCCGGTAAAAAATCAGTGCGGGCGCTTGCATAGGTATCCCAATGTGAGGTGAGTTTATAATCAGCGGTCAACGAAACATAGGGCGTCACATTTGCTGAAGGGTCGTATTGATTCAATCCGCTGCGGCGGGACTCTTGAGCGGAAATCCCATAGTAATAGCGAGTTTGCTGAGCGTTTGCCCAATTCACGCCAATTTCAGGAATCAAACTCAACAGGCCTATTTGCACTAAATTCAGATAAGCAAAATTGGCCATCACGCCTTGGCTATTATTCAATACATCCCCTGCCAATTGCACGTGAAATGCGCCTAAAAAAGTGGTGCGCTGGTAGCTCATCCCAGACATGACCGTGGATTCGCGATTATTCAGACTACGCATTGCTTCACCGTGGCCGTGTTTGGATTTATAAGAAAGATCGTAATAAAACGCTTTTATTTTCAGTTCATTAACATCGTCATTGATTAAATACCGCCCGGCATCATCACCTTGGATATACCAAGTATCATCGTCGTAATTGATTACCGGCCAGACCGAATAATCGTCTCTTTTGGCATCATAAGGCGAAGTCGACAAAAAACCGCCGGCGCCCAATGAGAAATCCCTCGCCATGCTGTAAGCCGGATTCAATGAGAGCAAAACGATAGCGATACTGATATGGGATTTCATCATGGGATTATGGCTAGTTCTCTTTAGAAAGTTTTCTTACATCGTGCTGAATGGAAAACTCTACCTGGGGATTGGGGTAATAGCTGTCAGACCATTCTATAAAACACTTCCTCGCCAATCTGCCGTAAAGGATAAGAATGGTGCCTTTGCCAGCGACTTATCTTGTCGGTAAGAGGGCCGCGTTCAAATGGAATTTACACTTCTATTCAAAACTATTTTTGACCCTGCCCTTAGGGGAGGGTGTAGCGTCTGGCAAGCTATGACACCATCAATTTCTCTCATAATGAGGATGTTCTAACATGCATAAGATATCAGTTCCCGCCTTGAGTTTGGCTATCTTAACCATAATGACGACGTTTTTGGGATCGCCAGCTTTTGCGACAGAGCAGACCTTTTTAACACAAAATGGCTTGGCCGGCAAAACACCCCGGCAAATGGTGGAGTATATCAATCAACTCAAGCAAGACCGGCCGCTTAATTTCTCAGCCTCGATAACGCCTACGCAACTTAATTTATCCGATGGCAGCGAGGGTTACTCTTATCCGCTTAATGACAAATTCTATTTATCTTTCGCCCCTTATATTAACCAAACCCATCCCTGCTTTAACCATAATTTATCATCCTGCACGGGTGAATTAACCAACAGTCCCTTCAAAGTCACAATAAAAGATCAATCGGGGAAAGTTATTCTTGACCAAACTCTGACGAGTTATCAAAACGGATTCATCGGCGTATGGTTGCCAAGAAATATCACCGGCACCATCAATGTGACGTATAACGGTTTATCCGCGTCCACGCCTTTTGCGACCGCATCGGATAGCCGCACTTGCCTGACCAACTTGAAACTCGAACAAAAGCTTTAACGTCATTTTTCCGATTTAGGCTGTCAAAATGAACGTTCGCGCGTTTATTCCGGACTTTCAAGTACTAAAAATCCCGGAATGTCGAGGTAATCTGTTGTGGTGAATGACCAGTTATTCTCTTGTCCCGGCAGAGCGTTGCCGGGCGGGGCGAAGATCGCATCGTCTAAACTGTTTCGCCGCAACAGGAAATCATCATTATGCATTATAGAAAACTCGGCCACACCGGACTGGATGTTTCATCTATCGCCCTGGGCTGCATGACTTATGGCGAACCGGGCAGGGGGCATCCGGTATGGTCGCTTGATGAGAACGCCAGTCGTCCCTTGATTAAGCAAGCGATTGAGGCTGGCATCAATTTCTTCGATACCGCCAATATGTATTCCCAAGGCTCCAGTGAAGAAATCCTGGGCCGTGCGCTGCGGGATTACGCTTCCAGGGACAGTATTGTGATCGCCACCAAAGCGCGGCATCCGATGCGTCCCGGCCCGAATGGCGCGAGGCTTTCCCGCAAGGCAATTCTGACCGAAATCGACCACAGCTTGCGTCGGCTCGGAACCGACTATGTCGATCTCCGCCCGTATCGGCATCAAGCCTGCGCAAGCCTGAGGGGGTAAATGTTCTTCGCTTACCACTTATACTAATAGATTATAAATATATAATGAATTTATCTTTTAAGGAGGCCAGTGATAAAGTCCGTTCAAACAGGATTGCATAGGACTTTATGATGTCTACAAATATCTCGCATTTAGAAACCAAACGACGTTTTTCAGCGCCGGAACCCTGGCGATTAGCACCGGGATTAATATTGACCGGCGCGTTAACCGCAGCGGCAATCTGGGCCGGCAATGTTCCCCAAATCGTTAACCTGGGACTTGGGGCGCTGACCCTGGCTATTATCTTTGGCATTGTCGTCGGCAATACCTTTTACCCCTGGTTGCAGCCAGCCAGCCATATTGGCGTGCTGTTCGCCAAACAGCGTTTGCTGCGAATGGGCATTATCCTTTACGGATTCAGATTAACCTTTCAGCAAATCGCCGATGTCGGCGCAACCGGCATCATCATTGATTTTTTGACCTTGAGCAGTACCTTTTTCCTGGCTTGCTGGTTAGGTAAACGCGTATTTGGCATGGACAGCCAAACAGCCATGCTGATTGGCGCCGGCAGCAGTATTTGCGGCGCGGCGGCCGTCATGGCCACCGAACCGGTATTAAAAGCAGAAGCCAGTAAAGTGACCGTGGCTGTCGCCACTGTGGTGATATTCGGTACGCTGGCGATATTCGTCTATCCCTGGCTGTATCAGCTCAATGCGCAACATCATTGGTTATCGTTTACGCAACTGTCTTTCGGCATCTATGCCGGTTCCACCATCCATGAAGTGGCGCAAGTCGTGGCAGCCGCCCATTCCATCAGCCCCACGGCGGAAAATGCCGCGGTCATCACCAAAATGATTCGCGTCATGATGCTGGCTCCATTTTTATTACTGATTTCAAGTTATCTGAGCCGCAGCCATAAAGATAAAACCGCCGCCGATAAAACGGCCATTACCATCCCCTGGTTTGCGGTAATATTCATTCTGGTGGCTGCCTTTAATTCATTTCATCTGCTGCCTGTCGTGCTGGTCAAACAGCTCATTACCCTTGATACCATTATGTTAGCCATGGCCATGGCGGCCTTGGGGTTGACCACCCACGCCAGCGCTATCCGCCAGGCGGGAGTGAAACCCATATTACTGGCCACATTATTATTTATCTGGCTGATTGTGGGGGGCGGGGTGATTAATCAACTGGTACAGCATGTGATGAATTAAAGCCTGGAGGCATCGGCGGCTGGGGCATGTGTAAACCGAACCGTCACAGCAAGTTGGGGGAATCGATATCAGCGAACTGTTTCCCTTTAATTATAAAATCTTTACTTAATCAAGGCGCCAAGAAACAGGCAATAACTGCCCGCGTCGGGCTGCGGTGTTTGAACCACCGCATTTGGGTTGAGTACGTCGATTTAACGGCGCTTACGGAAGAGGCTTGATTTGAGACGGGACAGTTGGTTAGAGCGACGGTTGGGCGAGGACGGCTGGTCATATCTATTGGTGAAGATAACTAACTGGTTTATAGCGTAAAATCCCGCCACGGGGCGGGAATAAACTCATCGAACTAACGAACTGCTATTTACCCGATATACCGCGACCTGAACTCACCCGATTTATTGACTCACCTTACCGCCGAGCGTGATTTCCTCAGCCTGTGTTTCCACACTCAGCCTGATACTGCAACCTTTGAACGCTTATTGGCTAATGCCGCCATGGCCTCGTGGAAAATGCAAAGCGCCGTACAGTCGATGACGGTCGCCGCTGCTCAGGGATTGTCTAAAGCCCGGGTGCCGGTATTGTTGATCTATGGCGCGCACGATGCTCTTGTGCAGGCGCAGCCGACCATTGCCCGTGCCGCAGCGATTGATCCGAAAATACACAGTAAGCTGTATGCCAATTCCGGTCACGCGCCGTTTATCGAGGAACCGGATCGGTTTAATGGCGATCTGGCGGCTTTTGTCGATAATGCTTCGGCGCGCTGATTTAAACGTATGCTGGCAATCCCGATCGTTTAACTGGGGTAATCATATTGATAAAAGGAGTAATGGGCTTCGAAATTAGCCCATTTAATGGCAGTCAACATCCGATGGTAGGATTTATGGGGCGGGCCTACTTACCTTGTTTGTTGAAGTCGGATTTGGGCAAAAACACCTAATTTGGCGTCAGAAACCATCCATAAGGAAATCAATCGCGTTTTTGATGACAGCACGGTGGTTAGCAACGCTAACCACTTCCGATCCGAGCAAACTCTGGCGCACGCTGGCCATTTCGTGAGTCATGATGAGATAATCTTCGCCTTCGATATTGAGAACTGGGCATAATTTTAACGATGGTTTGCCCTTAAATTTTTTCAGTAAGAGCAACGGGACCACCAAACGAGTGCTTAAGGCATTAAAAATGTCGCTCTGGACATCCAGTAAGTATGGATAGTCGTTGTTATTTCCGGTGTTGCGGTAAACCCTATACTGCATAATTAGAACGTCCTATGTTCGTCAGAGAGCAGTCCATGCTCATCACTTATACGGTTTAGCTCTTGGAATGCGTCTTGATTGTCTCGTTTCCACTTTTCATTCTCAGCGCTGCGAATCTCTCGTTTCAGCGCCTCGGCCAGCGTAGCGGATAAGTTGATGCCGATCTGTTTGGCAAGGCGATAAAGCTCCGGATCAAGCGTAATACTCACGGTTCTTTTTTGACGTAATAGCGATGCCGACATAAACCCCCCTTGTTTATTACACGTGTGGATACCCATGTAATCATTATGCGCTATTTTGCTGTATTGGAAAATCAATCCGACATAAACCTGTCGCAAAAAACGTCACTGTTGACCTGAAGTTTACTGAGCAAGGCTTCTCGATATGCCTGTTTATGGACCGACGAGCCGGCCTGCAATGAAGGTCAGTTGGCGCTGTAGAATTTATCGTCATTTATCGATACAACATGAAATAGTTAATTAAATTCATAATATTAAATATGTTCTTGTGATCGGAGGGCTTATCTCACCCGGCTATGGTTCATGCAAATATCAAGTGCTGCCATTACCATTCTTCCTTCCATACCTGGTCTGAAGCAGATGCAGAATTTCTCGGTTTGATATCCAGTTCTAAATTCAGTGCCGATAGGAGCTTAAAAAAAGTTTCCAGTTTGGTTGAATCCGGGCGCCGCGCAAAACTTGATACCGTGTCCTGCCGTAAACCCACTTTCGTGCCACTTTCCCTTGAGAAAGTTTTTGGGTGACTCTGATATCTTTCAAATAGGTGCTGAGCTGTTTTGAGGTCGTCACTTTCATTTAGAAGCTTACCGGTTACGGTTACAACCGGTAGGGCGAGTTTATACGCTGCCCAAAATTATTATGGTACTTAGGTCGTGGTTAGAATACTACGATAAACGTAGTTTATTCATAATTAATAATAACTTAGTATTGGTCTGTAAATGTTTCTTATAAGGCGAATAGTTAAGGTGGTTATATGATTAAAGATTGGCATCAGGCGGATATCATCGCCGCGTTACGCAAACAGGGTACGACAATGGCCGCGATTTCCCGTTCCTCTGGACTCAATTCATCGACCCTGGCGAATGCGTTATCACGTCCGTGGCCGAAAGGCGAATGGTTGATTGCTGATGCATTGAATATTCATCCTGCCGAGATTTGGCCGAGCCGTTATTATGATGAGCAGGAAAATTTAATCGATCGGAAGAAGAAAATCAGGGCATTACGGACTGAGTAACGTTGTCTCTAGAACTATTATCAGTTATGTTCCATTGAAAAACAGCCACGAGGAAAGATTATGAATAGCACCACAGCTTTGCATGCCGATCCGCTGGTCTGGGGACATGGGCCAAAAGTCTTCGAGGTTTTTCTCGAGCCTACCTGTCCGTTTTCGGTACGGGCATTCAATAAATTCGATGCGCTGTTGGCCGATGTAGGCGAAGACAAAATGACCTTGAAAATCCGATTGCAATCGCAACCGTGGCATATGTTTTCCGGCGTGATTGTTCGCTATATCCTGGCCGCGTCTACTCTGCCCGAAGGCAAAGCCGCCGCCAAAGCGGTGCTGAAAGCCGTGGCGGATCACCGGGAAGAGTTCGAGTTCACCGATCATTGCGCCGGGCCTAATTTGGATGCTACCCCCAATACTATTTTGGCCCGGCTGAAACAATACAGTGGCGTAGACTCGTATGCGCCTTTTGCCCGTCCGGAGTTGCAAACCGAGATCAAGTGGCATTGCAAATATGCGCGCCAAAACGGGATTCATGTCTCGCCCACCTTTATGATCGGTGGCCTGGTGCAACCGGACATCGGCAGCGGCAATGATGTGAGCGAATGGGCCAAGCGTATTCTGGCCTGAAACGGCATCAGGGTTCAGCTAAGCACCGGCAATGTTGATGACAACCTTGCCGAACGGACCGCGAGATAGGTGCCGGAATGATCCGTAAGCTTCGGCAAATGGATAGACCTTATCGACGACCGGTTTCATATCATACTGATTCAAGAATATATTCATCCGCTCAAATCATGTGCGGTGGCCGGCAGCGATGCCGCCAGTGCCCTGAACCAGAACCGTCTGATCTTTGAGGAAATGACCGACGTCCACCAAGGAGAACCACGCGGTGAGAGCGGCAATCGGTAAGGTAGCGGTTTCCTCATAATTCCATGGCACTCTTCAGTACGATGCTGGTGGCTTGGGGTAATAATTTTGTTGGAGCAGGAAGACAACTTATCAGCGTGTCCGTCTAAGTTGGGTAGTATCACCTAAAACGGCGTTGCGATAACTTCCTGTAGATAGGATAGCTTACCTGGTTTGGCAATATTGGCCTCAGATTTGGCCGGGTTCAATAATTCAAATTTCTTTACGTCTGCTCGCTCTGGATGGCGGATAGCAAATCACACACTGATACGCCATATAAGGTTCAAAACCATGTGTGATGAAATCACCCTTGCATTGCGTACAGGGGGTCAGTTGCAGAATGCGACTTTCACAAAACCGTACCAGAGTCCAGGCTCGCGTCAGGGATAACACGTTTTCCATTTGCTCCCTTGACGGGCATTGTTCCAGATACAATCGGTAAGAGGAAATGATAGCGCCTATCCCGAGGCTGCCGTAGTGTTCAGTTATGATGCGGTAGATGTTATAAAACATAGTGGCGTGGATGTTATTCTCCCAAGTCACATACCAATCAGCTGAAAAAGGCAGCATGCCTTTCGGCGGCGATTTTCCCTTCAATTCACGATAAAGTTTCGTGAGTTTTGCACGACTCAGGGAGGTTTCCTTTTCCAGCAATTGAAGTCTTGCGCCCAGATTGATCAATTCAATCGCAGTCTGAAGATCACTGTATTCCTGCATCATATTGGTTTTACACATAGCTATCACCCGTTGACGGCACACTCATGTCAGAGCGAGTATTTTTATAAAGCTGAGTGGCAAGCAAAATACCAGTATGTATTGGGCGCTTATCATCAATACGCGACTCGCTGGTTATCTTACTGATGAGTTCGGGGCATTCGAAACGGAACTGGCAAATAATTTGATTAGTTTCCGATAATTTGACAAGTTGAGGCAGCGTTAATACTTCCAAAATTTTTACCATGGCATCATCAATACCAAGCCTGAATTTAGCGGCAATTCTATCTTCATTAATGAGTCTTTGCGCCAGTAATAGATAGGAGAGGTTTAAAATATGGATATTTTTTAATTCATTATTATCAATCATTTAGATATCCTTGTAAGCGGAGTTCACCGGGATGCCCAACAGGATAAAATTAAAACCATATGTATGACAAAGTTAAAAACTCAGCAAAAAAGAAATTAAAATTGAGGGATGGTATGTATGAAGGAAAAAATGGGGTTTGTCATTTTTCCCATAGTCATACGTTAAACTTATAACCTTAAGAAAATATTAAGCGGCAATAATCAATGCAGGATAAAAATTGATTTAGTAAGGAGATGGACCGTTAATTTTGGGTCGGTTCGGTTAAATGGATAATTTCACGCATGAGCCCCGCTTGAGCTCTGCTGTGCCAACCAAATTTTTCCTATCGCCCTAAATCGATATCTTTGCCGACTACTACTGGGTTTATCCGGAACGAGTTGGCCGGTACATCGTCGATAAGATCGATGGCTGGCCAATCCTGCAATGCACGGGGAATACCGATGCCCAAGCCGCGGTAGGGCAGGATATGTACGGCATGTTCGGTCAGCGAGGGGTTACGCCGGTTTGGCTCAGCGACGAATGGCCTCGGTGCTCAAGCTGTCGGGCAGATGACAGGGACTAATGATTTCCACCCGCCGGTCGGCAAATACATACCGACGCTACATGAACGCCAAAAACTCAGGACTTAATGCGCGCCACCGCCGCCATCGGCCCGCGCGGTGAAAGGCGGTTTGGCTAAAAATATTACAAAGATCAGCGAACAGAATATCCAACCCAGCAGGGTAAAATAATCAATTGTGGACAGCATATATGCCTGCCCTTCCACCAATTTATCCAGCTGCGCCATGGCCGTCTGGCTGCTACCCCCCAGTTGCGCGATATAAGATTGGGTATTCTGGCTATAAGGCGTGATATTTTCCACCAATTGCGCATGATGATAGATTTCCCGCCGTTGCCAAATCCAGATCGTGAGCGAAGAAGCGAAACTGCCGCCCAATGTCCGCAAAAAAGTGGCTAACCCCGAACCATCCGGGATCTCTCTCGGCTCCAGACTGGAAAGTAAAATGGTGGTGGTCGGCATGAAGAACAATGCGATACCAATGCCCATAAAGCCCTGGATCATCGCGACATGATAATAATCCACTGCGGTATTGAAATCGGCTCGCATAAAGCACGAAACGCCAATCACCAGAAACGATCCTCCCGCCAGTAACCGCATGTCGAACAGGTGGGCGTAACGCCCCACCAGCGGTGATAAAAAAATCGGCAACAGTCCGAGCGGCGCGGCGGCCATCCCGGCCCAGACTGACGTATAGCCCAATTGGGTTTGCAACCATTGCGGCAACAGCAGATTAATCCCGAAGAAACCGGAATAACCCAACACTAGCCCCAGGGTGCCGAAGGAGAAATTGCGGTAGCGAAACAGCCGCAGGTTGATGATGGGATGTTTATCGGTAAATTCCCAGATAACCAGCGCGATCAATGAAATAGAAGAAATCAGCGTACCCATGACAATAAAGTTGGATCCGAACCAGTCGAGATCGTTGCCCTTGTCCAGCACCACCTGTAACAACCCGACGCCAACCACTAGCAATCCCAGGCCGATATAATCGATAGGATGACGTTCAATCTCTTCCGGCCGTCCCTTTAACTGAAACGCGACCAGAATGGCAGCAAAAACACCGATCGGCAGATTGATAAAAAAGATCCACGGCCAGGTATAATTATCAGTAATCCAGCCACCGGCCAGCGGGCCGACAACCGGCGCCACCACCGTCACCATCGATAACAAGGCCAGTGCCATACCTCTTTTGGCCGGAGGATAAATCGACAGCAGCAGAGTTTGAGCCATCGGAAATAACGGCCCGGCGGAAAAACCCTGCAACGCTCGAAAAATGACTAATTGCGCCATGCTTTGGGAAATGCCGCACAAAAAAGACATTAGGATAAATAGGATTACCGAGGCCAAAAAAAGTTTAGTCTGGCCGAAACGGCGGGACAGCCAGCCAGTCAACGGCAATGCGATAGCATTGGATACCGCAAACGACGTGATAACCCAGGTTCCCTGCTCAGCGCTGACACCCAGGTTTCCAGAAATGGTCGGCAACGCGACGTTGGCAATTGTGGTATCCAGCACCTGCATAAACGTCGCCAACGCCAGCCCGATGGTGGCAAGGACCAGGCTGGGTGGACTGAACGATTGTTCACTCATGACAACTCCGTATCAATTTTGGCTCGGTCCGGCAACACAGGCTAGTTCGCTATTTTCATGGATAATGCGCGCCACTAAATTGTCCGCCTCGGATTATATACCTCGGTGAAGAAATACGGTTGTTCTTGTGGATATAGCGCCAAAACGGCCTGCCTTAATTGTGTAAATCCACGGTTACATTGGTGGATAAACCGATACGAAGCGGGAACTTATCCAGATAACTTTGGCGTAATTGCGTGGCGGTCGCAACGGATTAAGACTGCAACCGCATAAATTGTTAAAAATGATCCCGCGCGAAATGGCATATGCGAGCATGCGTTTAGCACATGTTGGGTGAGGAGGGCGGCACGATCGAAGCCGCACAAGTTGATGCGGAGGACCCCGACCAACCCGAAAATCACCGATACAGAAGTTGGAAAACGTGGATATCCGGTTGATTTACAATTGTATTTATTGTCGTGTTTTTGTTCGGTGCGCACAATTTTGGACACAAAACGGAAATTGCTTATGACACTATGATTTCTAACGGGTTAATATCCTGCTTCCTTCTGATGGCGAAAAGCCAGCACATAAACACGGTCTTCTATTTTCTCGTAGCGGTACAACGCCGCATAGCCGGAGTCGCCGAATTCAATCATCAGTTCCCGTAATACCGGCAGCTCGGTAAAAGGGCGGCCCATTTGCGGGTTGTTTCCCCGTTGCTCAAAATGCGCTTCGAGCACCTGACCCGCTCTGATGGCCGCCAATGGATTTTTGCTGGTCAGAAACTCCCGGCAGCGCGTTAACCCGGTTGCAGCCCGTTGAGTGATGATTACTTGTGGCATTTAGGAATATCCGTTTCCGCTTCTGTTCCCCAACCACGCAGCCAGGTTTTGACTTCATCACCGGTCAGATGCAGACCGGTTTCCTGATATTCACGCCAGGAGTCGATGGCTTCCTGCTTAAAACTCTCGCGTGCCTCTTCGTGTTCAATATATTGAGTGATAGCGGCAATCATCAAATAGTGTGGGCTGCGATCGCGTGAATCCGCCAGTTTTTTGACACGCGCTTTAAGCCTGTCGTCGATCTTGAGTGTGGTGCTTGATGTTGACATGATGCAGTCCTCATAAGGAGTACAAGGTGTTACCTTTTGCTAGTTTAGCTTGTAGGAGTGGGCAGAGCAATGGTAGAACAAATATTTATTGCTGATTTGGCGTGGAGAAAGTCCCAACGATGTCGGCATTACATTAATCACCGTTCTGGTTTGATTTTTCTGGCCGCCTTATAGCGGTTTTGTCGGTTTTCAGTAAAGCAAGGTCTGAGCTTGCAGGCGTTATTATGGTGTCACATATCCGATTGCGTTTTAACGATATTCTCCGTTATGACAACGCGGCTCATTATCTGGTTTTAGCTGAATGTATTGTTTTTAGGATCGTTATCACAGATGGAGAGCTAGCTGAAAAGGCAATTATAATCCAGAAGTTTACACTTGGCGCATATGGCAAAGAGCATCTGACACCGTTCTATTCGTAGCCGACAATTATCGCTGTTGGCTGTCGAAAATCATTAACCTGCAGCGGGTCGCCCCAATATAAAAGGCCAGGCCATTATTATCAATCACCCTTGCCATATTGACCAATTGCCCAGACTGCCGCAAAGTAACCGAGCAATAGGGAACGTTGTAAAGCTAAGCTGGTCATGTCTGGCGCTGAACTTATCCACCCCAGAAATATATGCATAATGCCTGGAGGCATGAGACAGCGGCCTCCAGAGTGAGACTGCAACTTACTTCTGTGCCATTGCTTCGAAAGCAGCGGGATATCGATTTCCTGAAATATTTTCAGGGGTGAAAGTTGCTTCAAGCCTTGTGCACTCATCTCTGGTCAGTATGAGGGTAACGGCACCTATATTCTGCTCCAGATGTTCTATACGCTTCGCTCCGGGGATCGGTATTATGTCGTTACCCTGAGCCAGCACCCAAGCGAGAGCAACCTGCGCGGCGGTAGCCCCTTTTGCTGCTGCGATTTCCTCAATCACTGTAACCAGCCTTCGATTCGCCTCGACATTGCCCGGCTGGAAGCGAGGCAGATTGTGGCGGAAATCTCCCGATTCCAGCGCGTCCGTAACAGGTACCTTCCCGGTCAGAAATCCGCGCCCCAGAGGACTGAACGGTATGAAGGAGATCTTTAATTCGCGACAGGCATCAAGAACGCCATTTGTTTCAATATCGCGGGTCCACAAAGAATATTCGCTCTGTAAAGCTGTGATCGGGTGAATAGCGTGAGCCCGCCGCAGGGTTTCAACTGAGACTTCAGAAAGCCCGATCGCGCGTACTTTTCCCTCGTTCACCAGTTCGGCCATTGCGCCGACACTTTCCTCAATAGGCACCGTCGGATCTACGCGGTGCAGATAATAAAGGTCTATTATATCGGTCTGAAGTCGCTTTAGCGAGGCCTCCGCTACAGCACGGGCATTCTCGGGACGACCATCCATTCCAGTGATTTCACCGAAATCGGTTCGCTCCCGGTTGTAGGTGAAGCCAAACTTCGTTGCAATTGTAACCTGATCCCGATAAGGCTTGAGTGCTTTACCCAAAAGGGCCTCGTTACGATAGGGTCCATAAACTTCAGCGGTGTCGAAGAAGGTCACACCAAGATCAACCGCGCGGTGTAGGGTCTGAATTGAAGCCGCTTCGTCCTGCACTCCATAGGCCTGGCTCAGTCCCATGCAGCCAAGGCCAACGGACGAAACCTCGATATTTCCCAACTTGCGATGTTCCATCAAACGTTCCTCTTTGAATTAATCTGAGATGAAATCAAAATCAGGGTAAATGAAATAAGGCATGATGATAATGAGTGCAAAGAAGATTGAGTTAATCTAATATTTCGAACAATGGAACGAACACAGCTCTCTCAACTTATCGTTTTTGTGATCGTAGCCAGGACGGGGAGTTTTCGAGCCGCGGCTGCTCAGCTTGGCATAGCGCCTTCAGCTGTGAGCTACGCTGTCTCAACTCTGGAAAACACCCTTGGCCTAAGACTTCTGGCACGAACCACTCGCTCGACACGCCCCACAGAAGAAGGGGCTCGTCTCCTTATGCGTGTCACCGGCCCTCTTGCTGAGCTCGAGGCAGGATTTACAGAAGTGACAGAGGGGGCGGTTGCCCCCTCGGGTCCATTGCGGTTAACGATGCCACTTCTCGCGGCCAATGAAATCATCATGAGCCGCTTGTCGGATTTCGTTGCGCTCTATCCTGCGATCGAACTCGAC